>Ga0209353_10001437_pt1 | contig 13499 bp, 7 predicted proteins | sample LauGreSpBDMM15SD_2_FD_187561 | JGI IMG/M metagenome (GOLD analysis project Ga0209353, IMG submission 187561) | Freshwater lake microbial communities from Lake Michigan, USA - Sp13.BD.MM15.SD (SPAdes) (version 2) | ecosystem: Environmental > Aquatic > Freshwater > Lake | place: Lake Michigan, USA...
CTTTAACATCACTTCATTTAATTGAGACGTCGGTATTCTTCGGCGTTTGCTTTCAAACACTTCTAGCCCACTTTCGATGGCTTTAAAGATCCTAGTTTTCTCTTTAGCGGAAACAAATAAGATAGGCACATCGGTAAATGGCGCTAATTTTTGCTTCAAGTTTTTTTCGTAGTCACGTGCTGTATTCGTCTCTTTTTCAATGAGATCCCACTTATTTACAAGCACTACTACGCCCTTACCCTTACGGGCAGCCAAGCTAAAAATAGTAATGTCCTGTCCGGTAACACCCTTATGGGCATCAATCACAATAAAGCAAACATCGGCTTCATCCATGGCCTTAACGGCTCTGATAATAGAGTAAAACTCTAGATCGTCTTTTTCTTTAGACTTTTTACGAATACCCGCCGTGTCTATTAATATAAATTCTTTCTGGAATAAATTGTAATGGGTATGAATGGTATCGCGGGTTGTTCCGGCAATATCAGATACAATCGTACGCTCTTCACCTACAAGTGCGTTTAGTAAAGACGACTTGCCCACGTTGGGCTGACCAATAATGGCAAACTTTGGAATGTCGGCATCTGAAATTTCAACTTCGGCGTCATCTGGCTTAATTCCGGCACAAATAGCGTCCATTAGATCTCCGGTACCACTTCCTGAAATGCTGGAAACAAAAAAGTTATGTTCAAAACCCATACCGTAAAATTCGGTGGCTTCTAACTCTCTCGTTCCATTGTCTACCTTGTTTACCACCACATAAACCGGCTTAGGCGTGCGCCTTAACATGTCCGCCATTGCGTCATCTAAATCGGTAATTCCCGTAGCAACGTCTACCATAAATATAATGGCATTGGCTTCTTCCATAGCAATTTTAACCTGCTTACGAATTTCGGTTTCAAACATATCCGAAGAATCGGGAACAAATCCACCGGTATCTACCAGGTTAAAACTTTTGCCATTCCACTCCGTTACCCCGTACTGACGGTCTCTGGTAACACCACTAATATCATCAACAATGGCTTTACGCTGCTCCAACAGGCGGTTAAAAAACGTACTCTTACCTACGTTTGGCCTTCCAACAATTGCGACTGTATAGCTCATAATATAATTGTAAAATAGTTAAAATAAATATTCAAATAGTAGTATCTAATTAATTGTAAATCAATTTATTGATACCCGTATTCTTTCAATTGTTGATCATTATCTCTCCACTTAGGACGCACTTTTACAAAGAGTTCCAAAAACACTTTTTGTCCCACAAACGCTTCAATATCTTGCCTGGCCTGGATACCAATTTCACGGATCATAGTTCCGCGCTCCCCTATAATAATAGCCTTCTGGGTTTCGCGGTGCACGATAATATCGGCCTGAATTTTAATGATATTTTCCTTTTCCTTAAACTCGTTGATCAGAACAGCACTATGGTAAGGAATTTCATCACCATACAAATGGTAGATCTTTTCTCTGATAAGCTCAGCCACAAAAAACTTGGTAGGCATATCACTCAAATCATCTTCATTGTAAAAAGGCACGCCTTCCGGCAAAAATGCCAATACCTCAGCGAGTAGCTTTTGTAAATGCACTTTTTGAAGGGCCGATATCTTTACCATCTTCTTGCAATAAGACTTGGTGGCAAAAAACTCGGTAGCCTCAGCTATTTTGCCATTGGCAGCCGTGTCTATCTTGTTAAGTACAACAATGGCAGGCACTTTTAGCTTTAGCGCCTCAAAAATGGCGCTGGTTTCTTCAAAATTATCGTTGGCGTCTACAATTAAAAGGGCTAAGTCTGCGTCTTCGAGGGCCGTTTTAACCGCACGCATCATACGCTCGTGTAACTTGTAACGTGGATCAATAATACCTGGGGTATCAGAAAAAATGATCTGGTACTCACCGGGGCTATTTAAAAATGCTTTAATTCGGTGTCTGGTGGTTTGTACTTTGGGAGATACAATAGCCATTTTTTCGCCTATTAGGGCGTTGAGCAAGGTACTCTTGCCGGCGTTGGGTCTTCCAAAAATATTTACAAATCCAGCTTTCATTACAACTTGTTTACAGCCCCTTAAAGGTAGCTACTAAAAGAAAAAGACCCCGATTTGAGGTCTTTTTTGTTGCGAGGGAAGGGATCGAACCTCCGACCTTCGGGTTATGAGCCCGACGAGCTACCGCTGCTCTACCTCGCGATATTTGGACGGCGAAGATAGGACATAATTAGTTATTGCACAAGTTTATACTAGTTAAATTGAAACTAGTAAAGGGGTTACCCCTCATTTATAGCTTAAAATATTAAAAACAATTACAGTAAATCAAATTAACCGATGTTTAAAAAGCTCTGATAGCACGAACAGACCAGGTTTCATCTTTGACATTTGGCCACCATGGTAAATACCAATCGTTAAAAACGAGGACGAAGGGCATTGTAGTTTTGAATAACTTCAGCAACTGTAAGGGCTCTGTTATAGATTGATACTTGACTTACATTCCCATTAAGAAAGTATTGTGGGCTTTGTCCATTATTGCTTCCATAAGAACCGATATAAAAGTTATCTGTTGATGAATTTAGGTTGATATTGCTCACGCCACTGACGTTAAGTGGTGTACCAACAGATACTCCATCTATATAAAAGTACATCATTGATGTACGATCAATCGTCATCACTAAATTGTGGAATCTATTATCTAAATAGGGCGCTATTGGAGTAGTTACACTATAATTAATATCCGGCTGGAAAAACGCATGTAAATCATTATTTTCTATATAAAAAGAATATCTTCCAACATATCCTCTATAAGATGTTTTGCCGATAATGCCAGCAAGTCCAGATCCATCATTGATTTTTACCCAAGAGGAAAGCGTCCAACTATTTAAGCCCATATTTAAAATATCGCCAAAAGAGGCCACGTCATCTGATCCATCAAATACAATAGACCCAGCATTTAAACTACTGAAGGCTGGTCCATTCGTAAGTGTTCCATTGTATCCATTTCCACTTAAATCAGTCCAAGTGGAACCCGAACCAGGATAAGATGCAGTATTACCTGCATCTAAATGCATAACTAAGCCATTGGAAATAATTGAATTGGATCCAATAGTTATTCCAGATGCAAAATTAGAAACACAAGAACCATTTAAAGTAAAATTAGAAAGTGTTGCATTGTATTGGGCACCTGTTGAAGCACTATTCACAAGTGTTGTAATTGCTGTGTTATTTCCACAAGAAACGCCTTCATTGAATTTAAAATAGGCCACTAAATTAGATTCATTCCCGCTTAACTCATTATTCATAGAGGAGATAATTTCTGCCCCAGTTTTTGCTACACTCCAAATACGCAAGTCATCAAAACTAGCACTCGGTGCAGGATCGCCCCACCCCCAGTTACTTCTACCTATGTAATTATAATTTCTAGTTACATTAGCGGGTGTAGGAAAATTAGCGGTACCAGATGCAACGCCATTAATATAAATAGTTGCTATACTACCAGAAAGTGTTGCTGCCAAATGGGTCCATTGATTAAGGGGGATTTGAGAAGTAGCCTCAAACTGGGCCCCTCCAACATAAAAGCCTGGCTTACCACTAGTTCCATAAGAAGTTGAAAATAAAACACAATTATTTCCAGCGCCATTACCAAAATCAATAATTCTACTCCAATTAGTATGTGCGGTAGGATAAACCCAACATTCGATAGTAAAATTTCCAGAAAAATATGTTGCTGCTGGAAGGCTTGCATAGTTTTGCAAGGATGTGCTAAAGTTTAACGCATTGTAAGATTGTGAAGGATTTGCAGCAGGAACTTTAGTATGATTTTGCGCAAAAAATATTTTGCTTTGTGCCTGCACAAAATTTGAAATAAATAGTATGAATATGTAAATATATTTTTTCATTAATTCTTATTTTACGACTTAAAAGCCAAATCTGGATTTAGAGCCATTGAAATTTGTAAGAATATCCGATGCACTTAAAGCGCTATTATAAATTCTTACCAACCCTATTTTTCCATTAAAAAATCTACTTCCGTCCCAAGCACCCATTTTTAAGTTTGTATTGGTAATAGAAGGTGGATTGTTATAATTTTCTGTATTGGTAAGTGTTCCATTAACATAAAAAGAAATGGTTTTTGCAGACTTAGAATACACTGCTGCAACCTGATACCAATTATTAGCAGTAAAAGAATATGTTGAATACATATCTGACTCACCATTTAATGCAAATTGCAATGAATTATTTGCAAATTGAAAGTGAATATATCCTGTACTCCATCCATCGTGATTTAATATTACTCTAAATCCACTTAGATCCAAAGGATTAACCCAAGCCTCGTAAGTCAAATTATCGGTAGTAGAAAATCCAGAAGGAAAACTTACATAATCATCATTGCCATCAAAAACAAGCGACCCTCCATTTGAACTATTATACCCAACACCATTTACCAAAGTTCCATTTACTGCATTTCCTGAAACATCCCCTAAATTAGAACCTGTTCCACTATAACTTTGTTGATTATTAATGTTGTAAGAACGAATTAGATTTGTACTTACTTGAAAAATACAATTTTCTTTGAATAAACTTGCATCTCCATAACCAGTGCCACCTTTAAATATACTTTCCACAGCAAGTGGTGTACATGTGGCTTGAATGAGATTTTTTTCTGAAGAGCTATAACCTGTTCCGCCATAAAAAATTGACTCTAATTCTAGAGGAGGACAACTTGCTTGAATAATATTTTTTTCAGAAGAACTGTAACCAATTCCACCATAAAAAATCGATTCAACCTCTAATGGGGGACAATTAGATTGTATGTAATTTTTTTCAGAAGAACTATATCCTGTTCCACCATAAAAAATCGATTCGACATCCAAAGGCGGACATATGCTTTGTATAATATTTTTTATGTCCGCTCCATTACCAATCCCTCCCGAATACATTGTAGTTGTAATAGCGGGTTTTGAGCTGATTGCAGCTCGCATTGCAGGCATAAAAATTTGAGCGTTAGCCTTTTTAGTAAGGCTAACATAAAAAACCAGTAAGAATAATAATCTAAAAATTCGCATCTATATTTCTAATTAATACGATCGTACACCACGCCCAGAAACACCATTACCATAGTTGTCATCATTTCCCCAATTTCGTTCTGAAACTCTAGCATTAAGACTATAATGAACCAATGATGCTCCCTTATTCCAAAACTGCATTGAATTCCATGTTGTCATATCAGTATTACCAAATGAAGTAAGATTTCCATCACCATTTGCCGTTGTAAAAGTAGAATAATCATAACTCCAACCACCAACACACATCTCTACCATTCCGCCTGTCATGTTTAAAATCCCATAATAAGTAGCTCCCGCATGCACCCTGTCTGTATTTGCTGTAGCTTCCATTCCTACCCTGTGTGAACGACTAGTCCCTAAATTAGCTTGGCCCAATTGAAAAGCCTGAGGTATCTCATTTCCGCATTTCCAATTTAATTCGTTATAAGAATTACTAATATCTGTGCTTCCCCATGAAAATTCATCAGCAACTGGCTGTAAGGGACCTCTACAAGCCTTTTCATACTCAAACTCTGTCATTGGCCTAAGTGCCGCCCAATCTAAATAGGCTAACCAATGAACTTTTCTTAATGAAACAGGAAACCCTAAACCATCACAATCCTCGTCAAAAGTTCCATTTGCATTAGCGTCACAAGCATAAACCGCAGGTGTTAAGGTTGTTGTAGATACACCAGGCGTTTTAATTACAATTTTATAGCCCCAATTTTCCATATAGGAAGTCCCACTACTTGATGTAGGCGGGTTGGTATTCCAGTTAAAATCTTGCTGCCTATGAAGTTGTTGTTCATATGTCAATGTATTTAAGAAACCTACATATTGAGCACAAGTTATTTCATACTTCATACAATAGAATCTTTTGTATCCAATTGGATAAGTATTAGGCAAATCTACACTACTCCCCAAGCCGTCTTTATTGTAGTTCGTTCTTGCACCTAACCCAGCGTTATCAATAGCCTGAGTTATAAGTTTTGGACTAGTTGTATTTCCATTTGTAAATCTATATTGACTATTAACACCGTCGCCAATATAAAATTGACCCTCAGGTACATTTACCATTTCCATTCCATACACACCAATATTATCGGTATTTATAGATGATGCTAATGTTAAGGTAACCGTAACCTGTGTTATATTACCAATACCAGCTGCACTTCTTCTAATAAACACACCTTTATTATCTGATGCCAAATCAATTTGCAATTGACTAGTGGATGACAAACTATGTCCACTTGCAGCTAAATCTGCATGCACCCATGGATTCTGACTTGCTTGATTACAAGCTTGCCTTTTTACAAACACCCATACTGCATCCCAATTTGATGGGCCTGTTGAAACATACCAACTATTATCCCACTTAATTGTAAAACTGACAGTACTTCCTAAAATAGAAGGCGTACCCATCACTAAATTGTTTGCAAAACAATTGGCACTCAAAAAAGCCATTATTGCAATTAGTAAACATGTTTTTTTCATAGTAACTGATTATAAAAAAGTTTAAATTTTTGTTATTGCATATCACCGGCTGTAACAATAATGTTACCTCCAATATGAACGATTGTTGCTAATGCATAATTCCCTGCAGTAGCAGTATAATTGTTTCTATTTTTTATGGTAACACTTGTACCTGCGGCAAAAGTGACTTTATTAGCGTCTGCACTTTTTTGTAAAACCATACAGTTAAAGCCAGTTGGCAATGAAGCTGCAAAAGTTATTGTAATAGCAGCACTAGGATTACATATAATTATTTTTCCTTTATAAGTTTCTGCATTATTAGCATCAATAGTAAAACTAGAAGTAATCTCATTTGTTACTGCTGCATTTGCAGTTAATCCTCCAGAAGTATTAACACTTGTTGTACTAGTATTACCAAGTTGAATGGTATTACTTGCAGAAACAGTTGCGCCTGACCCTATTGCAGTTGCATTTGAGATACCCCCGCTACTATTTGCATTATAGCCTAAAAAAGTATTATCAGATCCAGAATTATTATATCCAGATGTATGACCAATAGCTGTATTATTATTTCCTGTATTGTTGGTCCATAATGAGTTATGCCCCAAGCCTACGTTATTGCTACCACGTGTGTTATACATTGCAGAATAACCCATTCCTAAGTTTTCAGAACCTGCTGCCAAGTAGTTTAATGTATATTGTCCAACTCCCACATTGTTACTACCAGTCGTTAAACTAGCTAGCACATTACCTTGCCCTAGAATCACATTAGATCCAACAGAATTAACAATTGTTGAATTAAATGAACTTGCTTTAACATTTCCATTTACATCTAACTTTGATGTTGGTGCCGTATTCATTCCAATACCAACATTTCCGCCAACAGGATTTAAATTAATATCATAACCAGCACCTAGATTTAATAAATCTGAAGATTGCAGCCAAGCAATTCGAGAACCTATTCCAAAATCTAATACATCGTTATTATTAGATGCTAGCCTTAACCCAACACTATTTTGAGCTGTTCCTGAAGTAGCTGGCATTGACCTGCCATTCGTGCCTATTTTAACTGTTGCACCACCAGCTCCAGAAGTAGAATTAGCATCTGCAGTTTTAAAATAAACACCCGTGCCTTCATCAATAATTGAACTATTAGCAAGTGTACTTGTTGCAGAAAATTTTGATAGATAGTTCAATGTCCCAGACCCACCAACACCAGTTGAAGGCGTAGTCCATGTTGGCGCCCCCGTACCAGCAGAAGTTAACACTTGACCGCTGGTTCCAGCAGCGGTAAAACCAGTAGTGCCACTCCCAGATTGATACAATACAGCCCCAGCAGTCCCTCCTACAATGTTTGTAGCATTTACTGTTTGCGATGAACCATAACCATTTCCAATATTCCAATAAAATGCATTGCCATCATAATAAAAAGACAAGATATCTTTTGCACTATTGGTATTTGATAAAGTGACGCCACTAGAAGACCCCAATACTCTATTGGTTGTTGCTGATGGTAATGTTAAAGTATAAGTACTACCAGAAGCAGGCTGTGAAATGATTAATGTTCCACTAGACCCAACTGGCGGTAGAGCAGAAAATGCCAATGTACTATTTGCATTTAGTGTAACACTTGCATTTAATCCAGACAATGGATTCCAAGAAATATTACTACCTGCTGTTAATGCCTGAGGTGTTGAAGAATATATAGGTGCATTAAATGCGCCAGATGTTTTAACTGATGTAATAGACGTATTTCCAAGTGTTACAGTATTACTTCCATTACCAACTGCATTGTAACCAATAACAATTTCATTGTTTGCATTATTAGCAAGCGGTTTAGCTGAAGCTCCAATTAAAATTGAATTATCAATAGCAGTATTGTAAGTAGTTCCATCTGCAATGTATCGACCCGCAAAAGCACCAAGTACGGCGTTATTATTACCACCCGTATTTCTATCAATAGCTGCAACACCTATTGCGGTATTAGATTGACCTGTTGTATTTAGCTCTTGAGATTGGACACCTATTGATGTATTATATCTACCATTTGTATTTGAAATTAGGGCACTTTCTCCAACAGCAGTATTCACATCCCCTGATGTATTACTAAGCATGGCACCTCTTCCAACAGCAGTATTACTTCCACCTGTTGTGGTATTCTTTAATGTTTCGTAACCAATACCAACGTTATAACTTGCAGTAGAATTATTTTGAAGCGCATAAGTACCAACGGCAGTGTTAGATCCACCAGAAATACCTGCAGCCAATGTATAATAGCCAATTGCGACATTATCAGAAGTACCACTTCCATTTGATAAAGCTGAACTTCCCACAGCTGTGTTGCGGCTTCCATTTGCTGCACCTCCTTGTCTAATAGCATTTGTTCCAACAGCAGTATTATTATTCCCCTCATTTCCGGTATTTGTTAAACTTGAAAGAGCATAAGAACCTATTCCTGTATTATTTGCTCCAGGTGTTCCGTAAGCAAATACTGCCCCGCCATACATTAGATTTTGTGCTCCGCCAGTGGTTCCAAGTTTTATTCCATTTGAAATGGTGATATTATCTAAAAAATATTTTGGTCCACCAATAGTTTGATTACTTGCGTTAAGAATACCGCCATTAGTTCCGTCTGCAGGAGCAAGATTTAATACCCCTCCTGTTATACTTGCACCATTTACATTACTCGTATTACTGATGGCTCCAACACTAATACTTGTTGGCGTTGTCCATGAAAGTGTTCCACCAGCAACAGTTGTTAAAACCTGACCTGTCAAACCAGCGTTAGTTAAACCTGTACCTCCATTTGCAACCTGAACTGTCCCATACAATGTTGATGCTGCAGCCGTAATCGTAATATCTGCACTGCCATCAAATGCAACACCATTAATATTTTTAGGTGTTGCTAATTTAGTAGCGGTAGCAGCATTACCTGTTGTATTCTGATTGAGTGTTGGAAAATTTGTTAGAGCAGCTGCACTACCTGTTGGTGCTAAATAATCCGTTCCGGATATTGCAGCTGACATTGCATTTGTTCCATTACCTTTTACTAAACCCGTAATTGTTGAAGTACCAGTACCTCCATTAACAACTTGTACAGTACCTGTTAGTGTATTAGCTTCTGCAGTAATTGTAATATCTGCACTGCCATCAAATGCAACACCATTAATATTTTTAGGCGCTGCCAACTTAGTTGCAGTGGCTGCGTTACCTGTAGTGTTTTGATTAAGTGTAGGAAAATTTGTTAGAGCAGCTGCACTACCTGTTGGTGCTAAATAATCCGTTCCGGATATTGCCGCTGACATTGCATTTGTTCCATTACCTTTTATTAAACCCGTAATTGTTGAAGCACCTGTACCACCGTTTGCAACTTGAACAGTACCAGACAAAGTTGCAGCGGCTGCTGTAATTGTAATATCTGCACTTCCGTCAAATGCAACACCATTAATGTTTTTAGATGCAGCTAATTTTGTTGCTGTTGCTGCGTTACCTGTAGTATTTTGATTCCATGTTGGAATAGGTCCAGTTAAATCTGCGTAAGCACCACTAAACAATGTAGGTTTATTTAAAATCATAGCAACACCTGTTGTTGCATTCCAATCTGCGCTAACTTGAGCAGCTGGAATGACAGGTTTGTTTGTCAAGTCAGAATAAGAGCCACTAAATAAGTTAGGCTTGTTTGTTAGATCTGTGTATGATCCACTAAACAAAGTAGGCTTTCCAGTTAAGTCTGAATATGCACCGCTAAATAAGTTAGGCTTGTTTGTTAGATCTGTGTATGATCCAGTAAACAATGTAGGCTTTCCAGTTAAGTCTGAATATACACCACTAAATAAGTTAGGCTTATTTAAAATTTTTGCTGGACCTACTGTTGCAGTCCAATCTGCATTTACTTGACCAGCCAAAATATTGCCAGCCATTAAGTCTACATATGTTTTAACTGATTTAACCGTAGGATATTTTTCATCAGAAGTGCCATCAGCCGATACATCTAGACTTTTATTTGAAATATTTTCTTTAAGCGCAAGAGATGTATTTACATCAGTAGTATTTGCTTTAAGTGCAAGGGATGTATTTACATCAGTAATATTTGCTTTAAGTGCAAGGGATGTATTAACATCTGCTGTATTTGCTTTAAGTGCAAGAGATGTATTTACATCAGTAGTATTTGCTTTAAGTGCAAGGGATGTATTTACATCAGTAATATTTGCTTTAAGTGCAAGAGATGTATTTACATCAGTAGTATTTGCTTTCAAATTGATTCTATTTGAAAGTGAAACAGTATCTCTATTAAACCTATTACTCAACATTGTATTAGTATCTGCAATATTAAGTTTTGAACTAAGTGCAACCTGTGTTGCGGTACTTACAGGCTTATCTATGTCAGCGGTGTTATTTACTTTATCCAATCCAACTTTTGCGGGGTTAATTCCCATAGCTACTTTAATATCAGTTACAGAACCATCTGCTAATTTAGAAGTATTAACTGCTTTAGAAGCAATAGATGGAGAAGGATAGTTACCAGTTAAATCACCTGAAGCATTGCCAGAGGGGGTTGAATAAAGTGCGTATGGCACACTTTGCAATTTGGTTATACCGGCAATAGTATAATTACTCTGACCTGCTGGGTCTATTTCAAGCTTAATATGTTTATTACCCGTAGCCCAATCAACGGCGCTGATGTTACCTAATACATAAAAAGCATCTGGTCCTCCAATGACAATATTAAATAACCCTACATAGTTTGTCATTACCCGTCTTGTTTCTTGATAAGCCAATTTACCTGCAAGGGCACTATCAATAATTGATATACGCACGGATATTTCTTGATAACGGATGGGTTCTCCACTTGCATTTCTAGCAATACCTTGATAATTTAAAGTTTGCGGAATTTGTGCTTGAACAGCCTTAACCAAAATAACCGTAACTATTAACAGTACTAACTTTTTCATCCGTTAATTAATTTTTTGAAATTTAAAAACACCGGTTTTTTCAATCTTGTATGAAGTGGGTCTTACCAGGACCTTAAAAAAATACATACCTGAGGCTAGCTTTGAAATGTTCCAGTTTTGAGATATTGGCTTTTCCGACTTAACGATTTCCTTTGTGTCAATAATCTTACCGCTATTATCATATAATGAAACATAGAAATAGCCTATATCACCAGATCTAAAATCTAGATTTACAAAGTTTTTAGCAGGAACAGGATATACCCTTACTTCATCTAACCGAAGTGTTTCTCTTCTCAAAATGGGTATATAAAACCAATCTGTGGGCTGTAAAACCCCGCTGGTAACAAATGATTTTGATGTTAGTAGTAGATTTTCCTGTGTGCTTCTTCCAAAAAAGGTCTCAATAATGGCACTCTCCCCAATACTCCAATCCACTATAAAATTTTGAGAAATCTTACTAGTACCCCCGCCTAGGTTGTAAGTCCCAGGAGCAGATTTGGTAACAATCGTTTGAGCAAATAAACCAGCAGGCATTACCAAAAAGGTAATAGCAATAATAAAAAAGTAAGAAGAATTTTTAAAAATCACCCTCATAGGCTTGACTTAGCAATCAGTTATAATTATCATTTAGATATTATACTACAGACAAAATAACATGGTGCGAGTTAGAGGGTTGAAAATTAATTGACTATAGCTCATTTACCTCGCCAATAAAACATAGTCCTATGTATAACAAACACTTATGTAAAGTTTTTAGCCGATAAAACCTTGAAAATTAAAGAATGCTAGTTACTATTTATGTGTTTTACGTAGTCTGAAGGAGATCCACCATGAAACTTTTTAAAGAAAAAAGCCATGTTTTGCCTTGAGCTAAAGCCAGCTTGCTTGGCAAGTGCATCAATTGTAAAGAGCTTACTTTCTGGATTATTAGCCAAATCAATGAAATATAGGATCCGGTATTTATTTACTAAATCTGTAAAAGATGTATCATAATATATTTTAATGTAATTATTTAGTGTTTCTTGATCTACCCCTAAAATTTCAGAAAACTCAGCAGCGGTACACTTTTCTTTTAAATAATACAAATTGGTAAAAAAATGGTTAGCAAAAGTATCAGACGGTATTTTATCTACTCTTTGAGAAGAAAAAATAGATAAAAAGGATACATCAACAGGCATTTTATTTAGAAATGCAGGTCGGTATAAAATAATGACAAGGGGTGCCAATAAAACAATATTTCCTAAAAATTTGAAAGGGAAAAAATAAGGAAAAGAAAATTTTAGAATACCTACGATGATGGATACTACTAGAACTCCAATCATAAATACACACCATAATCTTAATTTTCTAAAATAAATATTAGCTTGGTTATACTTTTCTAATATATTGTATAGATAATAAATACAAAGTGATAATATATAAATACCTGAAATTATTCTTACTATGGAAGTGCTTAACCTAGTTTTTGGATGTAAATAATAGTTTGTTGTATAAATATTTAATCCAAATTTATAATTATAATAAAGAGGTATCAGTATAACAAGTAAAAAAATCAATAAACAGCTTACAAGAACAAATCTGCTCAGTTTATTTCGATATAGCTGGTATATAAAATTTATGCAAGCAATAGATAAAATATGAATAGGTAATTCTATTAAAACACGAGAATAGTTATAGTAAAATTGAAAAATTTGACCAAACGCATTTAATCCTATACACGCAACCATTAAAAGCAATAATGATTTTAATACAAGTGGTCTTTTAAACTTAATAAGCAGATCTATAAACACCAACAAAGAGATAGAAAGAACACCAGCATCGAGTGAAAGTAATAGGTATTGGGGGGTAAACATATATATTTAGAATGTATAAATTTTTCTAAAAATATAATATTAAGTTTATATAATTAAATTAATATAACAAATTAATATAATTAATAATACTTTATAGCGGCTTTATACCCAAAGCGCCGCTCGTTCTTGTTTCAAAACGACCCACTGTTCCTTTATACCTGATATCGCTAGCGCCAGAAACATTGGCTTTTAGAT
>Ga0209353_10001438_pt1 | contig 13486 bp, 11 predicted proteins | sample LauGreSpBDMM15SD_2_FD_187561 | JGI IMG/M metagenome (GOLD analysis project Ga0209353, IMG submission 187561) | Freshwater lake microbial communities from Lake Michigan, USA - Sp13.BD.MM15.SD (SPAdes) (version 2) | ecosystem: Environmental > Aquatic > Freshwater > Lake | place: Lake Michigan...
TTTTACCTGTGGTAAACTGCGAGTGATTTCAGCCACTGCTTTATAGCTGTCATCTAGACTGCGAACTTCAGTATGATCAACTTTGGGTTCAACAGCCACTGGTTCTTTGGCTGGTTTAGATTCTTCTAAATTAAACAGTTCTTCAAGTTTTTTCGTCATACATTACTTATCTGCGTTTTGAGCCTTGATGGAAAATATCGCCTTCGTTGACTATGCGGAACTTGACACCTTGCTGCTTGCACCAAGCTGCGGCAGCTTCCCACTTGGCCATATTTTTTACATACTGTTGTTGATTGTACTGGCTCTTGCCCACTTGTTCTATAAAGGTTTGACTAGCTGGTTTAACCTCTACAACTTCTGCATGTTTTTTTCCATTTTTATCCACATAGGTGATAAAAAAATCAGGAACATATATTGTATACTTGCCGGTTAACGGATCTCTGTAGGGAATCTGTATGCTTTCGCTGGCCCATTTCTCAACACCCGGATGTTCGTCCAACATCTTCATGAAAATAAATTCCCACGAACTGCGAGCCAATGGTGTTTTTTTGCCCACATACTTGTCAACATTTTTCATTTCAAATCGACCTTGGGCAAACTTTGGCATTAGGCAAAAATGTTTCTAGTTTGATTTTGTTTTTCTACTAGGTCAGTGCGATAACCCAGTGAACTGGTGGCATTTCTATTGTTGTTCAGGATCTCTGCTACCAGCGCACTGATTTGAACACCATTAAAACTCTTGAGAGTGTCAATGATCTTGAACACTGGCACGTTGTCAAGTTTGGCCTGATTTAATAAAACCTGTGCGGTGATAAGAGCGGCATCGTTTTCAAATCCACGACTCTGGAAAAAAGCAATAGCAGCTCCTACTTCATTGGCTCCGAATTCCAAAGTTCTTTCACCGTAACGATCAAAAAATAATTTTGTTCCAGCGGCACTATCTTGTTGAAGCGGGTTTGGTAAACTTGTTGTCATATTAGAAATTTTGTCCTAGGTCTTCAATTGGCGGTGCAATTGAACGTTGCGTGGCCTGTGTGCCACCGTTGCCGCCGTTGTTTTTTGGAAACACTGATCCCAGGGTTCCGCCTATGGTATTGATGATACCCCCAATGGCAGCAGGGCTACTCAACAATCCTATGGCTTCTGCTCGCAGGCTTGACTTGGATAGTTTCCCAATATTTTTTGCAGTATTCACTGCGGCAATGGCTGTGCCAAGGAATCCTCCCACACTGCCAAATGCAGCTCCACTGCTGACATCTCCAAACACACTTTCGAGTCCGTCTAAGACTCCGCCTTCACCTAATAAGTTTCCTACCCCGCCGCCTGCCACAGTCAATGGACTTGGCACACTATCGTAATATAGATTGGCAAATCCCTTGGGAGTATTTTTAGCAACATTTCCTGAGCTGTACACCACGGATTCGTATTCTATATTCATTGTGGTTTCATTGAATTCATTTGCACTATATCCGGCATCGCCGTGTTGCCAACTTGTGATTTTAGGATTGATCAATGTATAACCTAGAAATCTACGACGACTCATAGTATATATGGTAATAGACTTAAAGAAGTCCACCGTTTTCCCCTGCTTGTCAAGACTGTATCTAAAGCCTTGAAATGTAGTTCCGGAAGCGGCAAGATTTGTCTTGCTGAACGCTGCCTCAGGATTGAATCGATCCTGTACATAGGTTCCCATGTATAATGCCCACAATGCATTGATCACCCCTGCACTGTCGTCATGAAATTTCATGGTAATACCTTCATAGGTGAAATTTTTATAAATTATATGCTTTCTGTTGTATTGATTTTTAGTGACTGTTTCAAATTTGTATTTGGGAAGGTCGGTACTCTTAATAAGATAGCCAATTTCATCTGCATGGGTGTTGGTGAATACTGGTGATGTTAACACTGTTTTATCAATTTCAAATCGCACATAAAACATGAACTTGGTGCGAGGCATGAGTCGGTAGCCGTTTTCAACAAACAGTTTACTAGCATGACGGAAATCCGCAAGGCCGCCTTTGGGTGTAAGTAAACCTGATCCTACGCCTTTTAAAAATCGAGTGAATACATTTGACATATAATTATTTAGCCGTAAAAAAACCCGGAGATTAATCCGGGTTTTTGATCAGCTGTTGATGTTAGTTCGAACTGCCTCGGCCTGTTACAGCCTCGCCAAGACTTCGGCCTACAACTGCACCAATGCCTCGTGCTGTGCCTGTGCCTGTGCCACCTGCAAACTGTACAGCATTGTCATACTTGATAGTAAGAGCCACTGTCATTGGTTCATTGGAACCATAGTTGGCTTCACCATAGTTGACTTCTGATACATAGCAACCATATGTTTCCCATTTTTCAAGGATGTTTGGTTCAAAACTACCATTGCCGCCATCCAACATCTCAATGTTCATTTGAAATTTGTAATCAATGCCTGAACGGGCGCTGGCCTGTTCCATGAAGTCAAACTGTTTTTGTACCTGTTGACCAACAATTTTCTGCACCTGGCCGTTGGCATCGTCTCGTAGATTTAACGTGACATCACCCCAACTTGGTTTACCGGCCAGTTTGACTTTTGAGTTGTAGACTTCGATAGTCATTTCTTCAAATGTCACAGTTGGTCTACTTACATCACTAACCTGTTTTGTTAGTTCTGTGCTGGCCTCAACACCAAATCCTAGTAGTATCACCCGAAAGCGATATTTTAGTTTTGGCATCAGCAAAGCTGTGCCGCTGTTGGCTCCTGAAGTAGGAACCGAAATTCTATTTAAGGAAGTTAGTGCCATTTTTAAATTTCTCCTGTGTTCTTGATACGCAATGGAATATAGATAAATTCAATTGCTTTGACTGGCTCAATCGCTATGTCAACATACAACTCATTGCGATCAATTCTACTTGGTGTGTTGTTTGATTCATCACAGACCACTGCAAAATCATATAACGCTCTTAAGCCTACCAACTCAATCAACAGACTCTCAACAGCCCCTTTGATTTCATCTCTAGTAATCTTGTCATTAGGTTCAAAGATATACGGACGAGCAAGTTTGTTTAGCTGACTACGTAGATAAACCACTAGGCGTGCCACGTTAATACGATCTAATGCTGATGCATTTCTTGCACGAGTCTTTTGACCATATGCAACTAGTCCTACTCCAACAAAGAATGGAATTGGATTTACTTTGAGATCATACAGTGTGTCACGTTGACCTTCATTTAGTGCTACTGACTGGAATTCTCCTGTATCTGCATCAATGTATCCCACTGCTGTGGCATTGGTAATGCCGCCACGTCGTGTGCCTGCTGGTGCAAACCATGGATAACTAACTTGGTCGCTAAGGGCCATGGTTCGCAACATCATGTGTGATGCCGGAACCACTGCGTTAGCACCACTTAGGTCAGTGGTAAATCCATTGGGATAGTACACTGCTGAAAATTCGTCGTAGCTGACAATACCTGTATCGTTGTTGTCCAGTGCGCCATTGGCATTGGTGCCCCAAGCTGTGAGGCTAGTTGCATCTGACTGCAAACGCAATGGAGTGTCAGCCACTACAAATGCTGTGACTCCTCGATCTAGGTTCAAGTTGATCAAATTGCTGTAGGCTTCTGGATATCCTGGGCAGGCAATCAAATTGAAGTTTCTACGCTCTTCATCTCTGGCTTCTGAACTGGTGTCAATTGCAGATTTGAGTTTTTGCACAACTAGACTACGCTGCGCTTTGCGACCAAAGCTGCCTGAACCGTCTTCGTTGTTTGGTGAAGCTGTGACCCAACGATCTGTGGCATAGGTGCTTTGACCATCACCAGTAACAGGTCCTGTTCCAGCATCATTATACAACGCTTCGTAACGCACGTTATTTACTGCTGTGTCAATGTAATTATTGCTGTATTTCTTGACATTGCCGCCACTTCTGCGTAGATTCCATAGTAACATGCCTTTTGGATATAGGCTTGGATCTGGACAGTCAAAATCTACATAGTTGCTTAACAACAGATCTTTGATAGTGGCTGCTGTGTTGCCTGAAGCGCCACTTGATCCGTATCGAGCATCTGCAAATAAGATACCGTCTTCTGTGGTCTGATCAGTTTTATCGACCAGCACAAATTCCAAGGCCAACCCATCATAACGATAGATAGTTGGAAAGTTTTCTAGATCGGCTGTGCTAATCCACAAGTCACCATTTTTAAGTGGTGTTCCATCACTTTGAACTGTTGGCTCGCTGGCCGCCACAATTGGTCCTGCTGGATCAGTTTTATCAACTGCGCTTACAGCATAGTAAGGACTGGTAGTTGTTTTATATCCGACCCAGATATCACCGTTGTGTACCATCATATCTATTTCATCAAATACCGGAGTGTACCACAGTTGTCCGTCTTGGGCTTCGGCCAAAGGCGCAGTGGCTGAAGCAGCAAAATCGTCTGCGGCTAAAGGAATCCAATTTGTTGCAACAAAAGTTTCTGCAGCTCCAGAGCCTGGTGTGTATAGATTCTGTGTACCAGTGCCTGTGTCGATGTTATAGGCAGTGAATATATCACTTATTGGTGCGCCTGTGCCATCTGTGAAACGTATGTCACCACCTTCTTTGTGAATGATTTGCACTGCATTGTCTGTGGTCACAGAAGCTTCAACAGTGGTGCTGCCTACAGCATTTATTGCTGTGGCCATTAGTTCTGCATCGCCTACTGTGCCTAGAGCAGTAAAGCTCACTGAGCTAGCAGCATCCAATGTCAAATTACCTTTGCTGGATGCTTTGAATGTGAATGAATTTGCCCCTACGCTAAATGTGCCAGCGATCACAGCATTGGATGTCACCACGGTGTTGCCTGTGGTTGCTCTTTTAAAAATTCTAAATGACGCAGTTTCTGGTGACGTGTCATAGTTGCTGTTTTCATCGCTGTTGCTTTGAACAAATAAATTATCTGTTGCAATACCTTGTCCACCACCACTGCGATCTAGATAATACAAGGCAGCGTGTGTGCTTGAATAGACAGGAGCAGAATATGTTACCCAAGTCTTGGTAGCTGAATTCCATTGTTTGACAATGTATCTTGCTCCAAAGTTAGGTTCAGTGGTCTTGATCCACACACTGCCTGTTGGACGTGGTTTAGCATTTGTTGATTTCCACTCTGGTACACTGGTATGTGGTGTCTGTTGTATTGCGGGTCCGTAAAATGTACCAGTAGTAAGACCTAACTGTGCCAGTGCTGAGCCCGCTGCGGTACTACCAGCAATGGTGATTGCGTTTGCTAGTGCAGAGTCGCCGTCGGTTTCAGTAGCGCCATCTGTGTACAAATACAATCTGCTGTTTAGTGCCACTGCTCTTACGCCAGTGACCAGGCCGCCGGCTCCACCGTTAAAATAGGTTAAAAAGCCTGCTAGTGTAGGGGTACCTGGCGTTGTAATAGTTGTGCCGTTGACAGTAAAAGTTTGGCTAGGTGTGACTGTGGTCACTGTGCTGGCGCCTGACACTGTGGGATGACTTCCTGCCCAATCTTGGCTGCCAACTTCTACCCAATGATCGCCACCTAGCAGAGCTTGGTTACGTTTGTAGTAGATTTTAATTGCTTCTTTAGCAAGGCTAAATCCTGCGTCACCTGTGTCGCCTATGGTCTGTGCCACTACGGCATAGTCACCAACAGCGCCTACAGAATCCTTTGGAGCATTTGTGCCCGAATTTATTTTTGCACTGTCATCATCAGTAAGTACTAGAGGAATTTTCAGTGCAAACTTTTGGCCGCCTGTGGTTGATGCAGCGGCTGAATTCCATTCTTGAATACCATATGATGTTGCTCTAGTATCAAACCACCATTGTCCGTCAGCTGGTTCTGCTCCAGGAGCAGAAGTTTGGCCTTGCAGTTCATCAAGGTCAACATCTGCACGTACTATAAATACAGAATTTGAAACGCCTAAAAAGCTGTAAGCTGCCAATAGTCCGTATTCGTTTCTTTCGCCACCGTGTATGGGACTTGAAGAAGCTGTCTTTTCGAAGAACGGCACACCGTATGTGTCGACCAATTCTCTTTGGCTGGTAATTTTAAATACCTTGCCAGCATTTACTTGTGTGGTACCAGCAGCAGTGCCTGTGCCTGCTGCATTAGATTTACTTTCTGCGGTAGCTATAACGATAAGAGGAGTTGTACCAGGTTCTGCTGGTGTATAAAAACTCTCGTCGATTACCGTAACTTGTACGCCTGGTGATATTAGTGCCATCCCATTTTCTCCTGGTAATAGTTGCTCATATTATTTAGCGGTATCCGCTAAAATTGGCCTGTTATACTATATGAAAAAGGGGCTGAAAAGGTGTAAATAGTTTTATGAGACCGCTTTGTAGGTGCGGGCAACGACCCCGTGCTGTTAATTATAAAAAGAACGACAAGATCTATTATAGATCATTGTGCGAAATCTGCATGGCTCACGGAGTTAATCATGGAATACCACGCTGGTTTAGAGCAGGGTATAGGATAAAAAATCAATGCGACAAGTGCGGATTTAAATCAATACATGCAGAAGTTTTTAGAGTATTCCATGTTGATGCTAATTTAGACAATTGTCGTCATAGCAATCTAAAAACAGTATGCTCCAATTGTGTTAGCATATTAAGCAAAGACGGTATTATCTGGAGGCAGGGCGATCTTGTCGCCGATTACTAGGCCCTCTGATCTATTGTATAGTTCGTCAATAGACCCGTTGTTGTCAAGTACTCCGTCAAACTCACACCCAATCCAAGCCCATTCGCTAGCATGAATTTTTTTCATCTTCATGGCATTTAGTCCCATATTGCTACCACTGTTGGCTAACACAGCATCATCATACCAGTCTGGTAGATCACCACGTTGCACCCAATAGATCTTGCCACCTGCTTTTTTAATAGCTTCAATTTCGTTGGGGAAACGGCAGTCTGAAATCACCACGTGATCTTGTGAATTGCGTATTTTATTTTCTAGGCTAGCAATCCAGATATCATCGTGAAATGCCTTACGACAAACTTCAGTACCCCAGTATTGCAATACCCATCTCGGAGTCAATGTAGGCATATCAAGTCTAGCGGCCCACCATGGATCAACTTGTTCTCGCCATTCGCGGGCCGATTTAGTACGACCTTCTAGCATGGTACGATCCCAACCAAACACCGCAGCCACAGCGTCTTTGAGTGTGGATGCAAAACTCTCTCGTCTAAATTCGTGGAAGTTAACTAGATAGTCAGCCACTGTGTCCTTGCCTGAACCAATAAACCCGCAAATTCCAATAATCATAATTGTCTCCTATAAGCAATTATACTATAGAATTAGCACAAGGTCAAGACATTAGCCTATAATAAATGTATACCCAGATCCACCCGAGACCAACATTTCTAATTCTTTGGTTAGCCGCTCTAGATCAGCAGTGGCTTCTGATTTCATAGCAGCTCCGTTGAGACTGGATCCACCGCCTGGTCCTGCTATCTGCGCAAACTTTTCACGTGCTTGACCCAGCATCATTTTGCAGTTGGCCAAGGTGTAGTCCTTGATCCATTGGCCTGAATAGGTGTCTTCGATTATGGCAAAATCAGGTTTGGTATTGTATACCTGTATCATGACTTCTTCAAAACCACGGGGACGTTGTAGTATGGTCAGCTTTCGGCTCTGTGGATGCCAATTGAAACCAATAAATGATCCAAACATCTTACCTACTAGTTCTTGATATTGGCTGAACAATTCATAGGTCAACAGCCCGCCCATGTTGGTTGATGATAACAAATAGGTGTTGGTATAGGCCATGTTAAATGGCTCAAATACTGTGCCGCCTGAGCCGTTGCCACTTCTTGAACCAATGCTTCTGCGGAAGATTTGGCGTACCTGCTGCACTTCTTTGGGCAGGATATAGTCGTTGGTGTCTTTTTCAAGAGTCAAAAACATATAGCTTTCTTCCACAGCATTGTCTGAACGTTGACGGAAAACGCCTAGACTGCGGTTCAATGCAGTTTCGTAGTGTATGGGGTCTAGTTCTACATCTATCATGCCTTCTCCCAGCATGGTTCTGCAGTAGTCAAAAACACCCTGTTTGGATTGATCAATTTGGCTCATACTGTTATTTATAAATATATGACTATGCCAAGACTCTCACTATATCGGCCCGAAAAAGGCAACGACTATAAATTCATTGATAAAACTGCCTGGGAAATGTTCCAAGTGGGCGGTACCGACGTGCTGGTTCACAAGTACATTGGTCCTGGAAGCAGTACAGAAGCCACAGATACCACACCTAATTATGTGGGTAACAGTGTCAGCAACATACAGGATCTATTGTTTTTAGAAAATAGAGATCGCAAATACGACACTGACATTTATCAATTGCGAGGGGTATACAGTCTGCAGGACATAGATTTCAACCTAAGTCAATTTGGTTTATTCCTACAAAATGACACAATTTTTATCACATTTCATATTAATGACACTGTGGAAAAACTAGGTAGAAAAATAATATCCGGCGATGTTATAGAACTTCCGCATCTCAAAGACGAATATGCACTAAATGATTTTCAATTTGCTCTGAAGCGTTTCTTTGTGGTAGAAGAAGTTAACCGAGCAGCTGAGGGATTTTCAGTAACGTGGTACCCGCATTTATATCGTGCAAAATGCAAACCTCTGGTAGACAGCCAAGAATTCAAAGAAATTCTAGATGGAGCCGCTGGAGAAGGCAGCGATCAATCACTGCGTGATATCATGAGCACCTATGAGAAGGAAATGCAGATCACCCAGGCAGTGTTGAATCAAGCAGAATCTGATGCGCCCAAGAGTGGCTACGATACCACTCGCCATTACATGATTCAGAAAGATACCAATGGCAACATAGAATTAGTTGATGCATCTTTGACCACGTCATTGGCCAGTTTCCAAACGCAGGCCACTGATGCCGAAGGCAATCTATTGTTCGACCAAAACAACGATCCAATATATGTTGGCAACACAGCCAGCACCATATACCAAAGTCCGGAATATGATGGTCCCATGACAGGTGATGGCGATGGCATACCTCCTAACGGCGCACCATTTTCAGCTGGCATTAGTTTTCCTCTGCAGCCAAGCGTTGGTCAATTTTGTCTACGCAATGATTTTTTACCTAAACGTCTGTTTCGATACAACGGCTCACGCTGGGTAAAAGTAGAAGATGTTACTAGGATGACCATGAGCAATATGGGTGCCGAAGATGTGGCAGCAGGTGGGTCTCCTAATGATGTGTTCCTTGACAAGGATATACGACTCACACACAAAACCAGTTTTATCAATAACAATACAGAGTCAGTATTAAATGGTAAACCAATCAAAGAAAAACAAAGCCTCAGCAAGGCTCTTAGACCCAAGGCGGACGAGTAATGGATTATTTTTACGATGCGCAGATAAGACGATATGTCACACAGTTCATGCGAATCTTTATTGGATTCAAGTATAAAACCGGTGACGACACTCTGCGCCATGTGCCTGTGATGTATGGCGATCTTACTAGGCAAGTGGCCAGTATAATCAAAGACAACAGCGAAAACAAGATGTCAACTGTGCCAAAAATTGCCTGTTATATTTCAGGACTTGAGCTGGACACGTCTAGACTGGCTGATGCAAGTTTCGTCAGCAAACTCAACATTAGTGAACGTGCCTATGACAATGTTGCCGGCGAAATCAATTATAAAAATTATCAAGGAGCAGGATACACAGTAGAAAGACTGATGCCTACTCCCTTTAAACTGACAATGAAAGCGGATATATGGACGTCAAACACTGATCAAAAATTACAGCTAATGGAACAGATTTTGGTTTTGTTCAACCCCAGCTTGGAAATACAAACCACAGACAACTACATTGACTGGACCAGCCTAAGTGTGATCGATTTATCCACATTAAACTTCAGTTCAAGAACAATACCACAGGGCAATGATTCGGAAATAGACATCTGTTCAATGGAATTTAAAATGCCCGTATACATTTCACCGCCAACCAAAGTGAAAAAACTTGGTGTGGTTAGAAATATTGTTGCAAATATCTTTGCCGAAAACGGTGATACTCTAGCATTAGATGATTTAATCTACTCAGGCAGCGGAAATCCGATAGAAACTAAAAATGTAACTGGTAATTTTAGAGTGCTGTTGTTGAAAAGCAACAACAATCAAGCCAATGATTATGATGTGTCCATAGTAGCTCCCAATGAAGTCTTGCTGGCCAACGGACTCGAACCGCCAACTAAAACCGGTGATCCTATCAATTGGAATACTATTATTGAGCTGTATGGTGGCTATATCAATGGCATTAGCAAAATATTTTTCTTACAAGCAGATGGTAATGAAATGGGCGGCACGTTTGTGGTCAACGAAATTGACCCCACCCACCTGTTGGTAAATCTAGAGGACAAGCCGTCTAACACTGTGATAGTGAGTTCGGTGTACCCCAGTGGTAGAACCACCATAGATGCCATAGTGGATCCCTACAAGTTTAATCCCAAGCGTCCTAATAAAGAAACTACAGATCAACCATTGATCGCAGGCACAAGATATTTGGTGTTGGATGATGTTAACAATAGTTCAAACGTGGGCACACAGGTTGATACTCCGCCATTCAATCCCACATTCAACTACGACGGCCCAGATGGTTGGAAAAATCTCAACAGCAGCGATCCTGTGATTATAGCTAATTCTATCAATGAATGGAGTGGCGCAGCTTGGATTAACCTTATGCCAGAATGGGTGGTATCTACTCCTAGTCCGTCTACTGCGGCGCTTATAGCCTATGCTGTGAATCAGATTGTGATTTACGATGGGGTGGCCTACAAGGCCAATGTCAACATCACTCAGATTGAAAACACAGATATTCCAGAAAGCAATGATAAATTTAACAGGATCAGTCTACTGTTCCAAAATTTAAAAACTGGAGTACAGTATCGTTGGGGCAGTGACGGTCAATGGATGAAGAGTTTTGAGGGAGAGTATGCATCAGGATACTGGAGGTTTGATCTAGATCCTGTATAAGTACAAGATGCAACAACGTGCCGGACTGCTTTTTCTTGCTAGAACCACTAGCAGAATCTTACTGATCCTTGAAGATCAAAAATGGACTGTGCCCACATTTCCTAGAAATTCAACACTGTTGGAAGATGCTGAACAGTTGATGTCTAGGTACGCTGTTGGTAGGATACTGCCCATTGAACTGTATCTTTCTGAAGATCGAGGATTTGAATACGGCACATATGTGTGCCTCACTGATCTAGAGTTTTTAACGGATGCAAGTGACACAATCTGTTGGGCTAATGTTGATTGTCTTCCCAAGAATCTACATGGTGGATTAAAGACCACATTGAACAATCAGCTGATTAGAGCTAAAATTGATACTATACTGGTGCTAGAAAATGATGCTAAAAATACAAAATAGTCAACGTTTCAAAGAAGATTATTCTAATTTTCAAAAAAAGATCACAGACATTTCAGATACTGAAAAACAAGATGAGTTGAGCAAGCTGCTTGCAGAATTCAAGAATACAGTTATCTACATTGATCGATGCCATGAACAGATGTTCATTAACGGCAAAATAAATTCTGAAGTTTCTGAACTAAGACAAGAATTGATAAAAATCAAATCTCAGTTAGAACAGAAACTGGCCAACTACCGATCAACGTCAATTATGCCTGAGCTTCACCCCAACGCAGAATAAGTGAAGCAGGAGTTGCTGTACCCGATACCTTATAGACATTGATGGCCAGCACATCTGGTCCATTGGGGAACGCACCTCTACCACCAATTGCTGTTGTGGTCAACTCTTTCAATTCCAGCAAACTCAGTTCTGTGGTATTACCTGGATTTGCCACGAATGAAAACACCTGTTCTCCTGGCAGCGCAAACTGCGGATCTCCAAACTGGAATGTCACTGTGGCTGCTGCACCCACAGCAGTGTTCAAGTTCTGCGTGAACGACGTTCTAATCACTGTGGTAGCACCTAGTCTACGTGTGGACACAGCAGATACAGATGTTCCCGCTGAAAATTGAGTAAATGATGTGGCCACTCGTGTGCTCACACTGGCACCAGATGAATTCCAGGTAGCGTTGGTAAAGAACAAAAAGTTTGTGCCTGAATATGATGCTGTGGTACCTGAAGCAGTGACTGTGGTTGTCACATTGGTATTAGCACCAATAGAGGCGTTGGCAGCGGTGTTCATGATGATTCGCGTATAAGCCACTCCACTCACTGTGGCATAGGATGAAGTCACACTGCTTGCAGTTTGACCACTGATCACATATGTTGTAGCACTCAGTGAGTCGCCTGCCAACACATTAGAAGTGGTTGCATCGGTATTTGTTATCAAGAAATCTGTTCTTCCCGCCAAAAACGCCCTAGAATAGCTAACAGAAATACTGTTGGTTATGGTTATGGTTTGATTGGTATTTATAGGACTGCTGGAATTGGCCACTGCTGTCATTACAATTCTTGTATAGGCAGTGCCTAGATAGGCTCTGGTTATACTGGCAATGGTCTGACCGCCGGTTACTCTACTAGTTAAGAAAACACCATCACCGACTCTCAAAGGAGTTGCTGTGATTAAATCGTAAGCAGAGTTTAAAATATAAAAATCAGTTCTGGCACTGCTGACTGCAAGTCCTGAAATATCTATGCCGGTAGGTAATGCTATAGCAGTCACAGTCTGTGTGACTGTGGGGAAACCTCTGGCTGTGATAGTGGTCTGCAATGCTCCCTGCACTGTGGCAGTGGTAGTTGAGCTAGGTACACCACCCCAGTTGATAGATCCTCCTAGTGCTACTTGAGCAAAACTTGGCTGGCCGCCAGCGGCAGCACTTGACAAGCCCGTGAAAGTCACATTGCTGGGACTGGCAGGATAGTTTCTAGGATTCAAAACTCCTTCAATAACGATAGCACCAGTTCCTGTGTCTGCAGTCAATGTAATAGCGTTCAATAACAACTGCGCTCTGTTTAGTAGGTCTCTTTCTCCAAGATCACCTACAATGGCGTTTGACACACTTGGAGCCAATCTCAACATAAAAGCAGTTTGTCTTGTTGTGGTGATTGACAATCCAGTTACCGCATAGTTAAACAAATATCCCCTGTCAGAGTCAAACAAACCGTCTGTCAATAGTGCTGATCCCCAGTGGCTGATTGTGGGGCTGCAGGTGCAGCTGATCAATGAAACTCCTGCTCCCGCAGCATGTGATGCTGTAACACCAGCTGTGAAAGTTCTATTTTGTCCTGCAGTGAATGCAGTAAATGATGCAGCTCTGGACAATCCTGTGAGTGTTCTTCCTGATTTTCCAGAGTAGCTGATTAATTCGTTGCCGATGTACAAGATGCCAGAACTTGGAAATCTATAGGCATCTGTAAGTGTGAGACTGTTTCCTCCACTGCCAAGAGCCAGTGCTAGTTTATTCACTGCTGATCTGTTTTCAACTTCATATCGCACAGGCAAGTTGGCGGTACGCATGTAAGCTTCTGTGTTGGTATTAGAATTTCTAATTCTATGTA
>Ga0209353_10001441_pt1 | contig 13465 bp, 5 predicted proteins | sample LauGreSpBDMM15SD_2_FD_187561 | JGI IMG/M metagenome (GOLD analysis project Ga0209353, IMG submission 187561) | Freshwater lake microbial communities from Lake Michigan, USA - Sp13.BD.MM15.SD (SPAdes) (version 2) | ecosystem: Environmental > Aquatic > Freshwater > Lake | place: Lake Michigan, USA...
GAGTACAGATATCATCGTGCCTATACCGTTGAATCAGGTATATAAAATACATATATTAAATGCGCAAGGAGAAGTCGAGCGCATATTTGTATTTTGTGCGGGAATGTGCTCTGTAGAACATATGACCAGCCTATTTAGCGATAATGAATTGGTCTATTACAAAGAAAAAAATGTGGATGTTGCATTTTCGTCTCGGCTAATTCATCTGGATGATACCATACATGAAATTAAACAAAAGATTGTGGCCGAACTTACAGAATTTCATGCAAAATCTGAGGCTGGCGAATATTTCCTATCTATAGACGAGTTGTATTTGTTTGGTAATGCTAAGAAAGATTTAGATATGGTGAAACTTTATCAAGATGCTACGAATAATGAAACTATACCCCTGACCAAGGAGCGGTTTTTTCAATATGTTACTAATATTAACGCGGACCCGTATATTTTGGAGGCAAATTATAACGCGACTCATACGTTGACCCGAGACGTATTTAATTACGACGATTGGATGGCTATAGCCAAAAGTGGCCCCCGTGAAATTTGTGTCCCAATCGGGATGGATTTCCAAGAGTCTTATGATTTTCGCTTCCCCAGCAATCCGTATCACCATCAACTATGGACACAAAGCGTTCAATTTGAACCCACCAAAAATAACATTCTTCTCACATTTGAAAAATCGGTATTGCTTGATTATTCCAATTCCACACACATCATGGTATGCCTGGCCAAGAATGTATATACACACGCGGAAACCGTTAATATCCCCGGCGAATATTTTAGTAATCTATATTTCCCCTTTTTACAAAAACGCGGGCTGACGTCTCGAACCCTATTGGCGAATTCTGCCGCCGATATTGCGGCAGAATCATCGATACCCATAAATAGCGCCCAATTTAAACGCAAACAGTTGGTTCTTGATACATTCCGCGAAATTTATTGGACGCGTCAAACTAATTCTGAGTTGCCCTATATTGAACGCGGCATACGCGAATATTCACTTACGATTCGCGCGAGCGATTATTCACACGCTCTACCCATGGACCTATTGTTTCGTAATTTACATGCGACAGAACAAATACCATTTATCAAATATAATCCTGGTCCAAGACGTGAAAATATGTACCGCCTGTATTCAAACGAAATTTCCACCGATGGTCGAAAGATCCCCCTGCTTTCCGAATCCGTCATCATGCGATTGTCTCGAGAAACCGGAAAGGGGCGACAAATATCTATTTATATTAACGCCGAACAACCAATTTACGTAAATATTCATACAAACTCGGAAATCGAAATAACTGGATCTTTCATGTCCCCTGTATCCGTCGATGCATTAGACAAACTACTTATCTCACATGTCGCGCCAATTATTACCCAAATGAATAATATATTGAACCCATCCGGCTACACTCTTTACGGTTTCGACGGTATCTATGGATTTCATGTGTATAAAACGTTGTTCACCTATCAAGCCGTGTTACCTATTGAAAATAGGGTTAATTTAGAGGATCAACTTAATTATATTACGCAGATTTTTGATGTCACTAGCACAGATGTATCAAAAGGCGCCAAGATGCGCTTCAAGCGCGTTCGAAATTATCGCGAAATGGACGCGAAATTTTCGGTTATTCGCGAGATATATGACCGAACCGGGAATTCCGAAGATGTGATTCAGGGTCTCGTAGACAATTTTGATATTACCGAACAAGAAGCTATATCATTATATGCGGAATTTCGTTCTCAATTCCAAGTACTAAACCGGCGCGTTATAGACAATCCTGGATTTCCTACCGAATTTCAAATGAGACCACTTAAGAATGAACTTGTCGTCGAAATCCAGTCTATATCGTCGCCGAGATATCTAGATATCATATACCAATATATCGATACTATTTTGAGATTGTCTCAGAAACCTAAAACAGTTACTATTTCTGCACCAAAACTAAAAACATTTAAGACCAAGGTTCGTGTTTCTGAAAAGGTTGTATTGGATGAAGTTGAAACTGTTATTGCACCCGCCATCGCCGCTATAGAACTATATAAACCCATGCAATTTCATTTGGAAAAGGACGAGGAAGAAGATATTCCCGTAGAAGCAGACTCGCGCCCACCAACCGGTCTAGATTTTGAAGATGAATTTGATTATAACTATGACGAAGACGTTGCTGTGGATGAAACGGATAATAAATTGAACGATGTTGAATCAGACGATGAATATTACGGCGGTGTTGGAACTCCCGAAGAAAACCTGGAATATAAGGCAAATATTGATGGTATGCCCATTAAAAACCCCAGCCCGTTTTTCAAACGAATGTTAGAGCGCGACCCCGTATTATACGTAACCGAAGAATCCAGCAAATTCCCACTTTATTCCAAGGCATGTCCGTCTGGTGACAAACGTCAACCGGTTATATTAACCGATGCCGAAAAAAAACGAATTGATGAGACCAATCCTGGATCATACGGGAAGGCATTATTATACGGATCATCAGAAGAAAAGAAGTTTTGGTATGTGTGTCCAAGATACTGGTGTTTGAAAACAAACTCAAGTATAAGCGAGGCCGATGCGAAGGAGGGTAAAAAGTGCGGCGCCATTATACCCCGCGGATCCGATCGTGTTCCGCCAGGAGCGTATGTTTACGAATTCAATAATCCAAAGGTTCATATGAAAAACGACAAATATGTTCAACACGTTCCGGGGTTTCTTAAAAAGGACAAACATCCCGATGGCCTCTGCATTCCGTGCTGTTTCAGCAAGGAGTGGGATTCAAAAGACCAAAAGGGGCGCCGCGAACAATGTGGCTATGCGGAAGAGGGTGAAGCCGAAACTGAGGCCGAGGTTGAAAAATCGGATACCGGGACAAAAACAAATAAGGTTGTCCGTAAAAAGGCACAACCCACTCAAAAAACACAACCCCAAAAGGTCCTTTCCTACGTAATGGGATCGGTATCTTACCCGCTTCCTCAAAATAGATGGGGCTTTTTACCAGAATCGTTGCAATTGTTTCTTAAAACCGATAATTCCGTATCAGTTGATCCGCAAAACCCTGCGCTTATTCTGTCCGGTGAAACGTGTATATTACGATATGGAGTTGAAAAATCGGATAATCAATCCTTTTTCGCATGTTTCTCATATTATTATGCATATAAGCACAGTCTACCTACGATTCCATCTATAAACGAGTTCCGTGCGATTTTTTTAAACTCGATTGATATTGATTTGTTTATCCGCTACCATAACGGCAATCTCGTCTCCATATTCCGACCTCGCTTGGTAACACGTTCTGAAATAGCTATTGAAAAATACTCCGAATCCGCATTCTACAAAACAATCGACCTGAACGACGAAACCCAGGTTGACTATCTCGAAGATACAATCACATCTTATGAAAATTTTATACAGTATATCCAAGATGAGAAGTCGGTCATTGACCACACATATTTATGGGACTTTTTTTGCAATCGCAATCCGAAACTCCTATTGGATGGTATGAATCTAGTTATCTTACAAATTTCCGATAATGATATCACCGAAAAGGTTCAGATGATATGTCCATCAAATGCATATTCTCATGCAGAATATAATTCGCGCAAGGAAACGGTTATCTTGGTAAAACAGGATAAATTTTACGAACCAGTTCAATTATACGAACAGCACGACACCATTGTGGTTGCTAAGACCGACGATGTAGTATATTCGTTGAAACGCGGTGAACGCGTATACGATTCGAGTGTGATTGATTCAAAACGAAATGTAAAATATACTTTGAAACAGGGCGAGACCAAGAAAAGCGATCTCGTATTTAAAAAGGCATTTGTTGAACATACTGCCTTGGACGAAATAAAAGAAATGTTAAAACTTATCAGGGCTACCACAAATAAATACTGTGCGCCGCTACCAAGTATGCCGCGCAAATATGCGTTTAAACAAAATATGCCTATCTTGGACATTGTTCGTATACTTAAGACCGCACACTATCAAATTATATCTCAAATATTGAATTACCGAAATAAAACAATTGGTGTTTTGGTTAAAAAACCCGACGACGGCCGTTTACCAGTATTTGTCCCCTGTTTTCCGTCCGCTATTGCTCCCGATTTGGAAACCAAATATATGGACGATGACTCCCTATGGATTGATTACAGAGATACGCGCGATCGATTAAACGAGATTTCGGTCGATACTAAGGGAGGCGTATTTACCAAGCCTACCGTTAAAATTGTAGAAGATGGTCTGGTGGTTGGATTTTTAACAGAAACCAACCAATTTGTTCAAATTAACCCACCAACCCAATCACTCGACGAAGACGGCATAGCAGTTGTCGAACATTCCAGCAATTCGCAAACAACCGCTGATAAAACACTGACCACATGGAAATACGAATCCAAGACTCGCCGCCGAGTCATACGAAATATCAACCTAGAAACACAATTTTATAACATATTCCGAAGCTTGGTTCGTATCCAATTAAATGATTATGATCATCGCAAAATACGCCAAGAAATATTAAATACGATCGACGATAATCGATATTCCTATCACGGAAAGTTGAAACATATAGAAAAGCAATTGCATATGTTGCTCGACGACAAGACCAGTTTTGACGAAATCAATCCTGATAAATTACGGTCACTTGAAACGGTTGTTATGTGTCGGATCAATTCAGACACGCAGAAATGCGAGTCAACAGATACGATGGGGACATCTACCAAATTCTGTTTGACTACCGACGACGGAAAATGTCGAACAATTTTCCCGAAATTACATCTGATTAGCGGAAAAGAAAATCAACGCATCTATTTCGGTAGAATGGCGGATGAATTAATACGATACAGTCGAATTCGCGTGTTTATGTTTCAACCAAAAACATACATGAATATTACCAATACTGATTTACAGATTAATAACGACGAATTGTTTTTACTTGAAAGTCGAGTGTCGCGAGAATATTTCCGTAATATTATACCCTACACGACCGATAAATATGTTCACAATATTGAATACGATAATGCCCATCCAGAAATTACACAAACTTATGCGAATCGTGTGAATCTCGATGAACAATCCGCTATGACCAAAAATATACCCGAAACCGCGGATAAATTGGACGAATACATCTTGGATTGTATTCAACAAACGAAGTCGCGCGTCATTGGTAACGACAAGGCCGGTTCGTGGCGACCCATGTTTCCGGTGGAGGCAAAAGAGATTATGTTTAATAACACAAATGAATGCAGTTTCATTCCGATTATATATATTTTTCAACAAATATATCATACTAATCTTTCTGTGAAAAATATCAAGACCTCGCTCTGGAAAGAATATACCCGCCTCTTTGAAAATCCATCGAATGTAGATAAGATTTATGCGATATTGCGCAACCAAGGAAAACGTGTGATGATTGATCGTGTGAAAACCGGACGAGTTACGTTTGAAACAGTATTATTCAGCGAAGAATATTACATCACAGATCTCGATTGGTGGGTATTCTGTAAAACGGCTCATTTACCCGTGATTTTGTTTTCATCGACCACGTTGAAATATTTATCGTCTTCGATTACGTGGTTAAAATTAGGAGGAAAAGGTGTGGCGAACGAGAAATACTTCTTTGTTCGCTCTCCTGTAGACATTCGGCCAAATACTCCACCATCCTATCACGTATTACAATCAGGATATGCCTTTTCTGAATTAAAGGGCACATTATTTTTAGATGCCGAAAGAGGCGATGAACAGTATCGTCAAAACATGATTGCGCTCGATATATATCTTGAAAAAACCACGTTCATTTCAAAAAACCCTGCGAAATAATATTGATATAGATATATACATCTTTCGATGAACATTCTGTTATTTATATACATATTTTCGTTATTCGTTATTACGGCACCGAATGTTCTATTCAAAATATCCGGAAATTATGGTTTAGGTATAAATATGTTACATGCTGTCGTATTTACTGGTGTTTTGTATTTTACATATGATATTGTAAGCACCCCTATTGTTGAAGGTGCTTCGACTTCTGTATCCATAGATCTTCCGTTGTTGAATAGTAATAATACATCCAATTCAACGCGTGGGTCTTCTGGGTCTTCTGGGTCTTCTGGGTCTTCTGGGTCTTCTGGGTCTTCTGGGTCTTCTGGGTCTTCTGGGTCTTCTGGGTCTTCTGGGTCTTCTGGGTCTTCTGGTAAAACCACCCCCACTCCCATCAATTGCGATCAATATAAGGATTCTGATTTAAATCTACCGACCAAATGTTATAACGAATTGTGGTCAAAGGTCGGTTGCACCACACCTCTCAAAGCAGATTTTATACAGTGGTATTCGACGCAGACAAAAGCCAAGGCATTCGCGGATATGGGGTATTGGGCGACTGCGACTGATGACGATCATCGCACTGCTTGCTACGGGACAGAAAAGACTAAATGGCCTGGCGCTACCTCATCAACTGGCGCTACAAATGTAAAAGTCAATGTTCGTCCGTCTCAGTGGATAATGACTGGTTCTGGTAAAAACGGGACAACTCCTCCTGGTAAAAAGATTGGCGCGACATCAACCAATCAAGGTGATGGATTTAGTAAAGTTAATGTTTATGGCGATGCGACGGCTAAAGATTTTGATTCAGGAAATGGGACTTTTACTGCTCCAGCAGATGGTTTGTATCATATTCAATTAAATGTGTTTAGTAACGGGACCGATACTAATGGTCGGAATGTGGTGTTTGTATCAACTGGTGTATCCGGTGGCGAACAATATGCGGTATTTAACCAAAAATCAACAACATCTGAATGTAGTTATAACTGGACACAAATGGTGTGGTTAAGTAAAGGAGATCAGACATATTTCAGAAATGATAGTGGGGCGTCGCCTAATATATTTTATTATGCCGACAAACATACAAATCTCTCTATTATTCGGATATATTAACTCATTATGTGAGATATCGCTCAATTTGCGACCTAAATATGGAGCGATATTCGAAGCTTTCTCATCCAAATAATATTTATATGCATATAGATATATACATCTCATGATGAACATTCTGTTGTTTATATACGTTTTTTCGTTATTCGTTATTACAACACCCAATGTTCTATTTAAAATACAAGGAAAATACGGTTTAGGTATAACTATGTTACACGCAATTGTCTTTACTTGTCTTTTGTATTTTACATATGATATTGTAAGTTCCTCAATTGTTGAAGGGAATACTTTAACTACTGTATCCATAACAATTCCGTCATCCTTACTCACCGCCGGAGCTGCAGATGGAGAAGAAGGGCCTCCTGGTGCGACGAGTTCTACTGGTGCGACGAGTTCTACTGGTGCAACGAGTTCTCCTAGTGTAAGTCAATTAACGCCGATCACACAAAAAAACATTAGAGAAGCAGTTAATGCTTGGATATCTAATCCGAGCGCGGCAACAACTACATATGGAAACATCAGCGACTGGGATACGAGTGCGGTTACTGATATGAACCTGCTATTCTTCAACAAATCAAAATTTAATTCTGATATCAGTAGGTGGAATACGTCGAACGTTACCAATATGTATGCGATGTTCGCGAACGCCTATTCTTTTAATCAACCCATAGGCAAATGGAATACATCCAAGGTTAACAATATGCTCTACACATTTTTGTCGGCTACATCATTTAATCAACCCATCGGTGAGTGGGATACAAAAAATGTTACCAATATGTATGGAATGTTCGCAAGCGCTACATCATTTAATCAACCCATTGGCGAGTGGGATACGGAAAATGTTACCAATATGTATGGAATGTTCTCAGGTGCTACATCATTCAATCAACCCATCGGCGAGTGGGATACGGAAAATGTTACCAATATGTATGGAATGTTCTCAGGTGCTACATCATTCAATCAACCCATAGACAAGTGGGATACAGCCAAGGTTACCAATATGTCGTATATGTTCGCAAATACTAATTCATATAATCAACCCATAGGCAAATGGGATACTGCAAATGTTACCAATATGTATGGTATGTTCTCAGGTGCTACATCATTCAATCAACCCATCGACAAGTGGGATACTGCAAATGTTACCAATATGTCGTATATGTTCGCAAATGCTAAGTCATATAATCAACCCATAGGCAAATGGGATACGGAAAATGTTACCGATATGTCGTATATGTTCGTGAACGCCATTGCTTTTAATCAACCCATAGGCAAATGGGATACGGTCAAGGTTACCGATATGACCTCTATGTTTTGGTATGCTACATCATTTAATCAAAACATCCGTAACTGGAGTATGACTGCAGTCAAAAAGAAGGGAACCATGTTTGAGGGTGCAAGTGCAATGAAATCGGGAAAACCAGCTGGCGTTTAGAATATATAAAAAACTCTTTTTGCTCGCCGCACATTTACCCAAGTTTTATCCAAAACATGTGAAAAATATTTATTGAAATATTCAACATTCCAATAAATAATTATATACCATTATCATTTACAATATTATCAAGCGATCCATGGGCAATAGCCTATACGATTTCCTTAAAACCCCATATTATAATCATCGTCACACACACCAGATTCATCGGTGGTTCGAATATTAGACACATTATTCTGAATGATGATTTGCGATTTACTGCATTCGCCTTTATCGCCAGTAGTCGCAAACGCCGCATCAATATCTTTCGCGGTATCCGACACGTTTACATCAAACGCCTCTTGTTTCTCCATCTCCTTCATATCCAATACAATTTGGAACGCGCCCGTTCCGTAATTACCATATTGGCCACACATAACATTTGCCGATACTCCACGCATATGATCGAAATCACCATGACGCGCGGCGTTCAGTAATACCTCCGTGTGAACCTCAAACGTCGCCTTTGCGACAGGTCCCACATTATCACTCAATAGACCCGATCGGAAAATCGGAACCATATTGTAATTACACGTCATACGATCACACAACAATCCGAGATGGTGGTAATTAATATACACACCACTGAATTCCATCACATCCATCATTTCATTGTTGATCATTTGACGGGCAGCTTCAATGCCGAGCACGTCATAAATCTCTCGAATATCATTACTCAATGTGCGAGTTGTATCGATATAATCCAATGATAGCGCCTCCATCAAGTTGGTTCCGGTCGTATCCAACACCCAAATATCATTCTTCACATATTTGCCGTCCTCCTTTTGAATAGGCATATGCTTGTCTTCCGTGACTGAATATTGCCCCTTCTTCACAATAGGCATATCTTCCACCTTTCTGACCGCATTCTGGATTTTGCGCGCGATCACATTATCAATGTGGTTTACGCCACGCAACACGACTCCGTTCAATAATGCATCCTGAAAGTTGTTGAGTAGATAGATATCATCGGATTGGTCCAATGTCTCTGCAACACCCTTCTTCTTGTTTTTACTCAGAATGGTGCTGTTCACGCGAATTCTGAAAACCAACTTGTCGCTATTATAATCCGAATATACACACGATATGTCTCCGCCATATTGACTATTCGCAATGGCGAAATGCACATCGTCCATTGTTATATTCTTATCCAACAGCGTCTCCGCGTCGAGCTCCAAACGAACCACCCATTTCGATTTTGACTGACCTTCCGTAGAAGCGTCCGCCGCATCTTCCGGGCTCATGCAATCCGTCATGATCTTCTCAAATTCGCTATATTGTTCCATGAGTAATTGATCTTCTGCGATCGTCGTCGATTCCAATGATGGCTCAAAACACAATTGAATGTTTTTGGTTACATCCACGAGTTTAGTGTGTTCCATCATAGTCGCATACGCAGTCGCCTTGTCCTGATCGGTCTCATCCATGGGCTTCAAATATACAGTGAGAGATGGGTTCTTGGGATTCTTCGTAAGACGAAGAATTTCTTCGATGCGCGGCACGCCGCGAGTGACGTTTGATTTACTAGATACACCAGCCAAATGGAATGTGTTGAGAGTCAACTGTGTAGTCGGTTCTCCAATTGATTGTCCCGCAATCACACCCACCATTTCACCAGGATGCACTAGAGCCTCCTTGTGCTTCAATGCGATGGTCTCCAATAGCGTGGACAGACCCTTTCTATGAAAGCGCTTGTTTACTAAGAGATCCTTGGGCGATAAGTAGAAGTAATACATCACCTCGAACAATTTAGTCAGCGGGGCAAATGTGTATTGATTCATCTTCTTATAATTCTCCTCGATCATTTCAAATGCCTCAAACGGCGTGATATCTACCACACTATTCGCATTTAACCCCAACTGTCCCTGCACATTGGTGATAATATTTTGAAACGATACGGGCATTGAGATCGAATTCTCGTTCTTATATTTGAACACATTTTTAACCAGTTGATCTCGCATATTCAACATGTTGGATATGTATTTTCGGCACATCTGTTGGGCGTCAGACTTCTGCTTTTTCATGCGAGAAATCGCTCCGCGGTTGTATACACTCAACAGTTCACTCGATTGATCATTCACACCAATAATGTCGTAGTGCATGTAGATATCTTCAACACTCATACCGACCAAAGGAATGATCTGATGTTCAACGCGGCCCGTATCGAACGAATCGTCGCCATATGCGAATTGAATGATCTTGCCCATGTTGTTGCGGACAGTCATATCGTATTCAATCTTTAAATCTTCCAAACCTTTGATCAAACGACGCTGAATATATCCCGTCTGCGAAGTTTTCACAGCAGTATCAATCAAACCGATACGACCACCCATCGCATGGAAGAATAATTCAGTCGCAGTCAATCCGGAAATATAAGAGTTTTCGATGAATCCGCGCGCACCTGGACTGTCGTCAAATTTGTGGTAATGCGGTAGTGTGCGACCATCAAATCCATAGGGAATTCGCTTACCATCAACGTTCGTCTGTCCCAAACAGGATATCATCTGGGAAATGTTGATGGGGGTGCCTTTCGATCCTGAATTAATAATGATGAGAAACTTGTTCGACGCGTCCAAACTATCGCGACCAATCTTACCAGCCTCATCCGTTGCTTTATTCAAGATGTTGTTCACCGTGGTTTCAAACTCCGTATTATTTGTGCGAGACGTATTATTCTCAAACACACCCAAATGCACCTGATCAATGAGCTCCTTGACCTCAGCCTTTTGTTTGGCTATGGCGGCAAGAATCTGTGTTTGGGTCGTCTTGTTCGCAATCAAATCGCTAATTCCAACGCTATACGAACTGGTTTTCAAATATTCGGTTACAATGTTCTGTAAATTGTCGTTGAAATTCACACAGGCCATATTACCGAAATCGTTGTGAATTCGATGCAATAATCCCTTTGTAGTTGAACCGATAACTGACTTGTCCAGTTGACCGCGGAATAGTTTTCCGTTTTTAAGTTCAAATACATTCGGTGATGTTGCGAAATTGTCGACACCTTCCTTGTATTTCTTATCATTTTTATATACCATAGTCAATGGCGGCATAATCTGCGAAAGAACATCGAACGACGACAACGTCTTCCCCTTTTCGCGAATCGCCTCCGTATTTACATGAGGATACATCATCAACAGATTCATCGCCTCGCGCGGTGTAAAATTAATATTCGGTCGGGTCATTCTATAAGAACCCAACAATGAGTCCTGATAAATACCAATAATCGGTGAGTTACTTGCCGGGCTGATCACTTGGTATGGGATCGCCGCTAGATGGCGCAACTCGGTTTCCGCTAATACATTCTGCGGCATGTGCATATTCATTTCCATTGTTCTCCCATGTTTCCATGGGAGCCGGACTATACCTTGTGCCTTATCAGGTTGATTAAACCTTCATTTAAGACCCGTAACCGTCTAGTCTCTGAACCTTCTTCATATCCTATCATAGCGGACGTAGAAGCTTGGCTGCGGATCATCTAATCTCAAAACGTTTTTACCGCTGGGTTCGGCCATTAACCGAGTTCCCCTTATAATGTTTCCATTACAGGGTGGTAGTTTCGAGCTCTAAAGAGTTTCCCGTCAATTTGGTCACGTGGCCGGTCCTTCAAATCTAATATAAAATTTCTCGCTCTCCTTTTTATTTCGTCGATTGGTTCATACTTACCCACAAACGTTGCCTTTATTTTATCAATGACTATGCGAACATATTCAGTATCGTTATTATTATTTCGAATAACGTGAATGTATTGCTCGATGTTTTCATAGTCAATCAATGCGTTTTTAAAAGCGTCCATTTTTTTAGTCAAATGTTGGTTCTGTGTTAGTTTCATCATTTTCTCTCGATGTTCTGTGTTATCAAGAGCAGATTTTAACCGTTCAGAAATCAACTGTTTCGTATAATCACTTTTGGGTTGAGGAACTGAATTTCGGATTGGTTGTTCGTTTGTTTTCCAAATAAACTCCCCCTTAATATCAGTAAACCCTTTACCACCATCAGTTAAATTATAGCCATTTGGAAACTTAGAATTGTGTTCAATTATATATAGCATTTCAAGTGCGTCTAATTCAGTGACTTCACACGTATGAATTTTTTCGCAAGTAAAGCTATCCTTCCCATATTTTCGTAAAGCGCTGTTCAAGCATTTTGAACTATTCTTTTTACTTGAATTTGCTTCGTGAAAATGGTCATTGAATCGTCCCAAGTATCCAAATGGTCTATATTTATTATGGTTTAATCTGTGACTACGCGTTTGACCTATATAAATTTTACCGTTTATTGTGTTTGTTATCTTGTATATTTCACCAACAACTTTATCAGACTCATCCTGATTTAATATCATTAATATATAGAGAGAGAAACGTTTATATTATTTTAAAGAACCGACTAGATGATTATATTAGTAAAATGTATCTATGCGAAACACATTTACTAGTAGATATTACACTGTTTTCCTCACCAAGTATTATCTACAACTTAGCAAGCAGTCACCTGTTGGGGACAAAATCTATCCCCATCGAAATCCGCATTGTAAGGCTTTGTGTCTCCCACATTCATCCTGAATGTGTCGCCGACCATCATAACCTTTACGATATGGCACATCATAGACATTCGATGCAAACTCGGTTGTCTGTTGAACAACACTGCATCTCCGTCCATCATGTGCCTGTGAACAATATCGCCGTTTTCGAGTCGAACCGACTCTCGGTCGATATATCGCAGCGATATGTGTTCACCATTTTTTCGCTCCAAAATCTTGGAACCCGGGTATTTATCGGGACCGTTTTGAACCAATTTCATTAAATATTCGCGATTTCGATCATTTACTGTGACCGGCTTCGTTATATTCATCGCAATTTTCAATGGAACACCCAACTGTTTGACCGATAGATTCGGATCACCAGTAATAACCGAACGTGCACTGAAATCAACGCGTTTTCCCATTAAATTGCCGCGAATACGACCAGATTTGGAATTCAAGCGTCCAGTAATACACTGCAGTGGTCTCCCGGAACGTTGCGCCATCGGAGCGACACCCTTGATTTTATTGTTCACAACCATCGCAACTGAAT
>Ga0209353_10001443_pt1 | contig 13462 bp, 9 predicted proteins | sample LauGreSpBDMM15SD_2_FD_187561 | JGI IMG/M metagenome (GOLD analysis project Ga0209353, IMG submission 187561) | Freshwater lake microbial communities from Lake Michigan, USA - Sp13.BD.MM15.SD (SPAdes) (version 2) | ecosystem: Environmental > Aquatic > Freshwater > Lake | place: Lake Michigan, USA...
AAAAAAGCTGGTGCTGATATACTTACAGTACATTATGAAGCATGCCCTCATTTACACCGCACCATTCAACAAATTAAAGCTGCCGGAATGAAAGCTGGCGTGGCCTTAAATCCTCATACTTCAGTAGATTTATTGGATGACATCATTGCTGACCTGGATTTGGTTTGTATCATGTCTGTTAATCCTGGTTTTGGAGGACAAAAATTCATTGAAAATACTTACCATAAAGTCACCAAACTACAGTTGTTAATAGCGAAAAATAACAGCAAAGCGGTAATAGAAATTGATGGAGGTGTAACCGATGTCAATGCCGAAAAACTTTGTGCTGCAGGTGCCAGTGTTTTAGTGGCTGGAAGTTTTGTGTTTAACGCTCCAAATCCTATTCAAACCATTGCTGATTTAAAAACCAGCACAAATCAATAAGCTTTTAGATCAACTAGCAGATGGATTATGAACATAAAAATCATTGATGTTTAAAGGTGTCTTTATAAAACCAATTTTAGCATTCAGGCAGTTATTCGTATGTATGATACTTATAACTGCCTCTTTTTTCGATGCACAAGCACAAGATTTGGCAACTTTAAAAGGAATTATTCAGGATGAAAACAAACAGCCAATTGCACGTGTAGTTTTAAGGGACATTCCAAATAAAATAGCTGTTCAAACCAATGAAAAGGGTTATTTTGAAGTATTGGTTCCTGCCAATGTAAAACTCAAAATAGAGATTTTATTAACGGGTTGGAAACCGCAATCCTTGCAAATAACTTTAGCACCAGGAGAAATCAAAGTACTTACAATTCCCCTAGAAGTGTTTGACAATATCACTGAAACAGTGGAGGTTATTGGAAATGCAAATGATAAAACCGATGCGAGTACACTCAAAATAGATCCTAAAGTCACCAAATTTATTCCCTCTCCATTTGGAGATTTTAACAAAATTCTGACCACTTTACCTGGGGTTGCAAGTAATTCTGAATTGTCGTCTACCTACAGTGTGCGCGGTGGAAATTATGATGAAAATTTGGTTTATGTGAATGGGATGGAAGTGTACCGTCCTTTTTTGGTGCGCGCTGGTCAGCAGGAAGGTTTGAGTTTTGTAAATCCCAATTTGGTGAGTGATATCGAATTTTCTTCCGGTGGTTGGAAAGCCAAGTATGGAGACAAATTGTCTTCGGTATTGAGTATCAAATACAAAGAGCCCAAGAAATTTGAAGGCTCATTTTCTGGAGGCTTATTGGGTGGAACTGCCCATGTAGGCGGAAAATTTCTCAAAAGCAGAATCAGTTATATCATTGGTGGGAGAAACAAATCTTCACAATATTTATTAAATTCGCTTCCTGTACAAGGGCAATATTTGCCCAATTTTTATGATATTCAGTCGTACATCAATATGGATTTGTCAAAAGATCCCAGTGAAAAACCCAATGTGACAACCCTTGGGATTTTGATGTCTTATGCCAGAAACCGGTACAAAGTTATTCCATCTTACCAACAGTCTAGCTTTGGAACTTCCCAACAGGTGATGAATTTAAATGTTTCATTTGATGGACAGGAATCTATGGAATATGACACTTATCAGGGTTCTGTAAAATTTAGCCACCTCTTTAAAGACAAATTGAGGTCAGATGTAATTGCTTCTCTGGTTGATTCTCGAGAAAGAGAATATTCTAATGTGGAAGCCGGATACAGACTGAGTGAGCAAGTTGTGATTCCTGCTGGGCAAAATATAAGTGACAATCAGGCGACAACTCCGGGTTTAGGAACAGAATTTAACTATGCTAGAAACCGATTGCATGTCAATATTTTTTCCATTGAATCCCGGAATATTTACCAAATCAATACAAAGCATGGCTTAGAATTCGGGGTTAAGATTAACAAAGAAAGTATTGAGGATATTGTAAACGAATATTCATTTTCGGATTCAGCTGATTTTGTAAAAATTGGGAAACTGAATAAAGTCAATAATCAACTTAGTAGTAACCGCTACGCAGGCTATGTACAACATACCTTATCGATTTCTCCTCAAACATCTTTAACCACCGGAATTAGGGTGGGCTATTGGACCTTGAACAAAGAATGGATCGTAAGTCCAAGGATTCAGTTTTCTCATCAACCTAAAAACAGACAATTCATGGTATATAAATTGGCTGCAGGGGTGTATAACCAACAACCATTTTACAGAGAAATGCGTGATTTTTCAGGACATATCAACACGCAATTGAAGTCACAAAAATCAATACATTTTATAGCTGGTTCGGAAAGAAATTTTAAATATTTGGGCAGGAAATTTAAATTTACGTCAGAATTTTATTACAAATACATGTATGATGTAGTGCCTTATGATGTTGATAATGTAAGGCTTAGGTATTATGCTTTGAATGATGCCGTGGCTTATGCTACCGGTGCCGACTTTAGGGTAAGTGGTGAATTTGTAAGGGGTGAGGTATCATGGTTTAGTTTAGGAATCTTGCGGACAAGAGAAAAAGTAGCTGGAGACGACAGAGGATACATCAGAAGACCATCAGACCAGTTGGTAACTTTGGGTATTTTTTTTCAAGACCATTTGCCCAATAATCCAACGATAAAAATGTACCTTAACGGCGTATATGGTTCTGGATTTCCATTCGGAGTGCCTGATAATCCTCAATACCGTCAAGCCCTAGATATGCCTTCGTATAAAAGAGTAGATATTGGAATATCCAAAATTGTGGTCTTTAATGAAACAAGCGTTTTTTCAAGGTATCTTGAATCTATTTGGTTGGGGGTAGAAATACTAAACGTCATTGGTGCAAACAATACCATTTCGTATATGTGGATCAAAGATGTTACGGGCAATAAATATGCAGTACCAAATACATTGTCTCAAAGATTTTTTAATGCAAAGTTAATTGTAAAATTTTAATGGCTTAAACATGAACTCACTTAAGATTTTACTGGCCGATGATGACAAATTAAATTTAATGCTCATTGAACGACATTTGTCTCAAGGGTTAAAAAAGTATGAAAAATATGATTTTCAGATTTTTAAAGCATTTGATGGAAAAGAAGCACTTGAGGTAGTGAATCATGAAAAATATTTTGATTTAATTTTATTGGATTGGGAAATGCCAGAGATAGATGGGATAGATGTATTAAAAATTCTCAAAGCCAATCCTGCAACAAGTGAAATGCCTGTAATTATGGTTACCAGTAATACCTCTTCCGAATACCTCAAAATGTCCATTGAAGCTGGCGCGGTTGATTTTATCAAAAAACCTGTAGATCCCATAGAGTTGATTGCCAGGTCAAGATCTGCCATTAAAATTTCAACTTCTTACCAGCAGATTAAAAAGCAAAACATAGAAATCAACGAACAAAAAGAACAAATCACGGCCAGTATCAATTATGCCAGACGACTGCAAAAGGCAATGTTGCCAAGCATTGATTTATTGTCCGAGATGTGTTCAGATTTTTTTATATTAAATAAACCCAAAGACATTGTGAGTGGTGATTTTTATTGGGCTGCTATCATAGATGATATGCATATTTTTGTGGTCGGTGATAGTACTGGTCATGGGGTACCTGGTGCAATGATGTCAATGATTGGGAATGATTTGTTGAATGAAATCATTAAAAACAAAAAAATATTTAGTCCTGAAATCATATTGAATGAACTCCATAAAGGCGTTCGCTTGGCATTTAACCAAACCGAATCTAACAGCAGAGAAGGAATGGATATTTCCATTGTGGTTTGGGATAAATGGTCCCAACGCTTGTCTTATGCCGGAGCGATGAACAATTTATTGCTCCTTAATAATGATGAAGTGATTGATGTGAAGGCAGATAAAAATCCAATCGGAGGAAAACAATTGGAAGAGGAGCGTTGCTTTACGAAACACGAGTTTGATATCAGTAAACAAAACACACATTTTTATTTGTATACAGATGGCTACCATGATCAGTTTGGCGGCCCAGATTTCAAAAAGTTTTTGTTGAAACGATTCAAAGACTTGCTCGTTGAAGAGTATCAGTTGCCTAAAAATGAACAATGCGAACACTTAGAATCAGTCATTGCTGAATGGATGCATGGTCATTCGCAAATGGATGATATTTTGGTGTTAGGAGTGAAGCTATAAAAATTAAATATATGAAATTGCCATTAATACTAGTGACCAATGATGATGGAATTACGGCTAAAGGAATTACCACTTTAGTGCGTTTGATGAAAACTTTTGCTGAAGTAGTGGTGGTTGCTCCCGACAGTCCTCAGTCGGCAATGGGGCATGCCATTACCATTGCCAAACCACTTCGCTTAGACAAAACCAATCTATATGGTGATGATGTACTGGCATACCAAAGCTCTGGAACTCCGGCTGATTGTGTGAAGTTGTCTAAAGACCATGTACTTCGTGGTCGTAAACCTGATATGGTGGTCAGTGGCATTAATCACGGTAGCAATACTTCTATAAGTGTCTTGTATTCAGGAACAATGTCAGCTGCAATAGAATCAGCACTTGAAGGTATTCCTGCCATTGGATTTTCATTATGTGATTGGGGAGCAGATGCAGATTTTTCACATTGTGAAGAGTACATCATTAAAATTGTGAAGGAGATGTTGAAAGTTGGGATGCAGAAAGGATTGGCCTTAAATGTCAATTTTCCTCCTAAAATGAATGAGCCTCTCAGAGGTGTAAAAATATGCAGACAAGCCATTGCCAAATGGGAAGAAAAATTTGATGAACGTGTTGATCCGCACGGAAGAAGTTATTTTTGGATGACAGGTAATTTTGTGAACAACGATAAAGGAGAAGATACCGATGAATGGGCCATTGCCAATAATTTTGTTTCTATTGTTCCTTGTCAATATGATTTGACGGCCCATTTTGAAATAGCCATATTAAACAGTTCCGCTAATTTTTAAGGTATGTTACCATTAAAAAGGCTTTATTTTTTTGGAATCATCCTATTCAGTTGTTCCTGTAGTCAACAAAAAAAGGTAGTTCAAGATATTCCTGATGCATTGTTATGGAAAACAATGCATCAGGTAAATGTTGAAAATATTACTCTCACCAAAGTTGATTTTAAAAATAATTTCCAAAAGTTCGCGATTGGAAATACACCGTCAGCTTCGTTTAAGACCCAAGTACTTACCAAGCTAATTTCTAGAAAACTAAAAAAGCTTCATCAACACAAAGACAATTATTCTACCGTACAGTATAAAGCTAAAAAACAATCCTTAAATACAGTAAACCGCGATTTTTCATGGTTGTGGTCTACCTTGATTTTGTTGGGCGTTTTGGCAATCACATTATTTATTGCCGCATCGTTTGGAGTTGTTCCAGCAATTATAAGTTTATTTTTAATGTTGTTGTTGTTGTACCTGATTTTGCCCGAAGAACTTGGAGCTGTGATAGGACAAGCAGCAATCATTATTGCGTTAAATGCATTTATTCAAGTACTGTTTGCTATGCTTTTGTAGGTTATTAAGGAGGTTTTACGAGAATAAATTTCTTAAACAACGTATTTCTTTTGAAAATAGAAATTTATAAACTATTTTAGGGATTGACTTATTAAAAGTAATTTTAAATTTGAATATGATGAGGTTAAAATCTGTTTATTATATCTTTATAATGTTGTGTAGTCTAGCGTCCTTTACTGCTTTTGCTCAAGAAGGTAACGTGTATCTTCACAATTACAATACAAAACTTGACAATCACCATACCTTATCCATTTACCAAGGACACAATGGCTTAATGTATTTCATTAACCATAAAGGCATCGTTTCTTATGACGGTGTAAGCTGGAAAAGTTTAAGCATACACAATACTCCAGAGTCTGAATCTGTAGCTCCTGGAAGAACAGGGAAGGTTTATGTAGGCTGTCATCAAAACTTTGGTTTTATCAGTGTAGATAATTTAGGGAACGAAAAATATGTTTCATTAAATGGTAAAACTAAGGTAGAAGGAGATATTTCTAAAATAGAATTTACAAGTAATCATGTTTATTTTTTTAGTGCAAGAGCTATATATCGTGTCAATCTTCAAACCAATAAATTTGATAAATATTGGGTTTCGAAAAAAGATTTTCCATTTGAAGGAATTGTCATGTTGAACGATAAAATATTTGTTCAAATTAAATCAAAAGGTATTTTTCAATTCAAAAATGATGCATTGACTTATATTACTGGCTTAAAGGAAATAGGTGACAATAAAGTCGTTTCTTCTATTTCATACAACAACCGTCAAAATTTATTGGCTACAGACAGCAATAAAGTTTATTTGTTTGATGGAGTAAGAATAACGCCATTTAATCTGGAGGCACAACAATACTTAAACACCAATATCATTTCATGTGCTACAGATTTGTCACGCACTGAATTTGTTTTAGGAACTCTTTCTGGGGGGTGTGTAATTATTGAGAAAGGAACAGGAAATACCAAGTATACCATCAATTACCAAACCGGATTACCCGATGATGAAATTACTGCTTTGGGGAAAGATGTTCAAGGTGGACTTTGGATTGCGCACGCATCAGGTGTTACAAGGGCTGACAATAATTTGCCGGTTAAAAAATTCTCCATTTATCCTGGATTAGAAGGCCATATTACTTCGGTAATTACCATACATGATACCTTGTTTGTGTCAACGAGTGAAGGGTTATTTTACTTGTCAAAAGTAGAAAGCATTGAAGATATTCAGGAGTATATTAGGGATACTTTATATACTTACAAACCTAATATGATGGTAGAAGAAGAACCTAAAGTAAGAAAAGAACCTCAAATTCATAGCATTACAAAAACGGTTACCATTGTTCAGGACAAACCTGAAACCAAACTGGATAAAGTGTTATCGCTTTTTTCAAGGAAGAAAAAGAAAAATGAGCCTAACATTAAGGAAAGAATTGATACGGTGAAATTTGTCAAGCCTCATGTGCAAATCAAACAAAGACCCGTAGTGATTTCCTTGCCAAAAAAACGTATTTCTTCAGTAAAAGTATCGCTTAAATCTTCTAATAGAAAGAAAAAAGAAATTTATGCCTTACAATCTATTCCTTATGTGTACAAAAGGGTAAATGGAATCAGTGGAAAATGCAGGCAAATGATTGCTTACAAAGATGGTGTGCTGGTTGCCTCTAATTTAGGTCTTTATTTTGTAAAAGGTGTTAATGCAAAACCTTTATTAAGAGGTCATTATGTGAATTTTATTCACCAGTCTGAAAAAAATCCCAACAGGTTTTTTGTTGGTACAAGCCACGGTTTATACCAAGCTAGACATGTAGATGGTATTTGGCAATCGGAACAATTGTATCCCAACATTAGCCCTAATATCAATACTATTGCCGAAGAAAATGATTTTTTATGGATTGGTGCATTTAACCAAATTATAAAAATACCTTATCAAAATGATGTGTTGGGTGAAGCATTGACCTTGTCTTTTCACAATGGCTATTCTGAAAATATCCAAATCAGGGAAGTGGATGGAAAAGCAGTTTTCTTTTTCAGTTCAGGGATAATGAAATACAATTACAAGCTTCAAAAATTCATCAAAGACAAAAAATTACAAAATTACTATTCGCACAACACCAAGTTTATCTTTACACAACCTGGTTATTCTTGGTCAAACAGTAATTTAAAATGGAAATCGATTTCGTTTAACACAAAACATAATATTGCCAATTCTTCCTATATTGATTTGCTTGAAAAAGTTCAGGACATTTATGCAGATGAGCATAAAAATTTATGGGTGGTTAACGATAATTCATTGCACTTTGTGAAGGATACAAAAAAAGTCAATGATAAATTTAGTGATTTTTATATAGATATCAGGTCGGTAAAAGGGAAAAATGACAAACGACTAGACCTTGATTCGGTTACCCTCAATTATAATGAAAATTATGTCGCTGTAGAGGTTTCTGCACCATTTTATTTGAGTGAAACTGCTATTGAATACCAATACCAATTAGAAGGTTTGCACCACGAAGATTGGTCTAAATGGTCTAGAGATCCTTTGTTCGAATTTCCATATTTACCAGTTGGAAATTATGTGCTGCACATCAGGGCAAAAAATGTTTTCAACCAAATTAGTACAGAAAAACTGTTTTATATCACTATCAAACCTCCATTTTGGAAAACGACCTGGTTTATTACGCTTGTAATATTCTTTACGCTGTTTGTAATATACATAGTTATCGTTTATAGACTTAGGGCTTTAGAGAAAGCGAATAAAATATTAGAAGAAAAAGTAAGGGCCCGTACACAAGAAGTAGTGGAACAAAAAGCCATCATTGAAAATCTCTACCATGATGTCACAGATAGTATTGATTATGCCCAAAAAATTCAAGCAGCTATTTTACCTTCGGAACAACAATTTAAGGACGTTCTTAACAATGCTTTTGTGTATTTCAGGCCTAAAAATGTAGTGAGTGGTGACTTTTATTGGTTCGCAGAACGCGCTGACAGGTATATCATTGCAGCCGTAGATTGTACAGGTCATGGTGTTCCCGGAGCATTCATGAGTATGATTGGCAATACCTTACTCAATCAGATTGTTAACGAAAGAAATATCGTAGAGCCTGCGGAAGCGTTGAACAGTTTGCATAAAGGAATTAGAAGGTTGTTGAAACAAGATCAGGCAGATAACCTACAAAAAGATGGGATGGATATCGTGCTGATTTCTGTGCATAAATTCAACAATGAAGTGCAATATGCTGGTGCCAATAATTCATTGTTTTATATCGAAGACAATCAGGTGAAAGAATTGAAAGCGGATAAATATTCCATCGGTGGACTTCAAAAAGAACAGGAACGTAAATTTACGAACCATACTTTACAGATAACATCAAAAACTACTTTCTTCCTGACTTCAGATGGTTTTCAAGACCAGTTTGATGAAGCATTTGAGCATAAGTTTACTACAAAAAGAATGAAACAATTGTTTTTAGACATCGCCCATAAAGATGGGGAAGAACAAAAAAGCATTCTTGATACTACCATTTTAAACTGGAGAGGAACTGAAGAACAAATGGATGATTTGATGGTTTTAGGATTTACAGTGGAGCCTAAATAAAAGAAGTCATATAATTGGGCATTAATTTATTATATTGATAAATAGGAATTGCCTTTAAACCTTAGTAAAATTGTGACCTATTATGACAGTACTTCCTTATAAAGATTTAAAGCTAGGCAAGAAAGAACAGGTGGCTAAAATGTTTGATAACATTTCGCACAAATATGACTTTCTAAATCATTTTCTTAGCCTTGGAATTGATATTTATTGGCGCAAAAAAGCCATAAAATTATTGTCAAGTTCCAAGCCTAAATACATACTTGATATTGCTACAGGTACTGGCGACTTTGCCATTGAGGCACTCAAATTAGCTCCCGATAAAGTTATTGGTGTAGATATTTCAGCTGGAATGCTCAAGTATGGCAACGAAAAAATTGTTAAACTTGGACTGCAACATAAAATCGAATTAATTCTTGGTGACTCAGAAAAATTGCCTTTTGATGACAATACTTTTGATGCCATCACCGTTTCTTTTGGAGTTAGGAATTTCGAGAATTTAGAAAAAGGACTTATTGACATGTTCAGGGTTTTAAAACCCGGAGGAAAGGCACTTGTTTTGGAGTTTTCTAAACCTAGATCATTTCCTATGAAACAACTTTATAATTTCTATTTCAAAAATATTCTGCCTGTTTTGGGTAAAATGTTTTCAAAAGACAACACGGCTTACACATATCTTCCCGAATCGGTAAATGCTTTTCCAGACGGAGAAGATTTTCTAAAAGTATTTGAAAATTCAGGATTTAAAAAAACGAAATGTATACCACTAACCTTCGGCATAAGCTCCATTTACATTGGAGAAAAATAAGTTTACTATTTTTAATTGGTACATTAGGGAGTTACAATGCACAATCACAAAAAGTTTTTAACCTTCCTTATTATGATGATAAAATACTTCATTTTGGTTTTTATTTGGCATTAAATTCCAATGCATTTGGAGTAACGCAGTCTCAATATTTTGTAGATAAGAATGATTCTATCACCTCTATTTCAGCGCCTTGGGCTGGTGGTGCCATGCTTGGCTTTGTAGTGAGTGTGAGGTTGAATGAATACCTGGATTTAAGAATATTGCCAGGGGTTACTTTTACGGAAAGAACATTGGATTATAAATTTGTAAACAACACCAAAGAAACTCAAAAGTTTAATTTTACTTATGTTGAACTTCCTTTCATGATGAAATACAAATCAAGACGGAGAGGCAATGCAAGAATGTACTTGATTGGTGGAGGGAAAATGTCTGTTGCTGCAACAGGAAAGAAAAAAGATTTGAAACCAGATCAAGTAAGGCTGGATAACTTAAGTTTTGGAGTTGAATATGGTTTTGGTTTTGACATCTATAACGAGATGTTCAAATTTGCTCCCGAAATTCGTTTCTCACATGGATTTAGCAATATGGCATTAGCTGATCAGTATGTTTATAGCAAAAGTTTACAAAGTTTATCTTTACATACCATTACCTTGTACTTCAATTTTGAGTAACTATTAGTGAAATGCTGTATGTAAATAGTGAATGATTACTTCTTACAATAAACGCACATTTCACTATTCACTTCTCACTTTTTACTATATATTTTTGTAACTTCGCCATGTATAATTTATACCCTTAGTTGAAGCTAAGTCGCAGTATATAACATGGAAAACAAATACCAAATACTCCTTTATTATTGCTATACCAATATTGAAGATCCGGAAGACTTCAGGGAGCAACACCATTTATTTTGTATAGAAAACGACATCAAAGGTCGTGTCATTGTTTCTCAAGAAGGACTTAACGGTACTGTTTCAGGCTTATTTCATAATTGCCAGAAATATATGGATACCCTAAAAGCGGATCCTCGTTTTGCCAAGATTGATTTTAAAATAGATACCTACCCCAAACATGCCTTTCAAAAAACACATGTCCGTGTGAAATCTGAAATCGTGTATTCTAGTTTAAAACACATCAATCCAAACGAAAAAACCGGAATTCATTTGGCTCCAGCCGATTTTAAAAAAATGAAAGACGAGGAAGATGTGGTGATTTTAGACTGTCGGTCTAATTATGAACACAAGGTTGGTAAATTTAAAAATGCGGTGACTTTTGATATGGACAATTTTAGAGATTTTCCTGAAAAAGTAAAAGCGATAGAAAACCTCAAACACAAAAAAATAGTAACCTATTGCACTGGTGGAATCAAATGTGAAAAGGCAAGTGCGTATTTGCTTGAACAGGGTTTTGAAAATGTGTACCAATTGCATGGTGGCATTATCAAATACGGCATGGAAGAAGGTGGAGAAGATTTTGAAGGCAAGTGTTATGTGTTTGACAATAGGGTAGCCGTTGATGTAAATAAAGTCAATCCCAAAGTAATTTCTATTTGTTATATTTGTTCAAAATTAAGTGACAGGATGATAAATTGTGCCAATCCAGCTTGTAATCAACATGTTGCAATATGCGAAGACTGTGGCTGGACTTTAGACGGTGCATGCTCAGAAGCGTGTAAATGTCACCCTGAAAAAAGGGTTTATGATGGTACTGGTTATTACCAAAGTAAATTGAACGGCTATAATCCTTATATTGGTCTTAAAAGAAAGTAATTTATTAGTGATGAGTGTTTAGTTTTTAGTGTTTAGTAAAAAACCAAAACGCAACACTTACTACTCAACACTAAATGATAGTGATGAGTGTTGAGTTTTTAAGTGTTTAGTAAGAAACTTAAAACTAACAATACTTAAAACGCAACACTCACCACTCAACACTAAAAAATATGGTTCTTTCTTTACAAAAAGTAAGTAAAAATTTTCAACAAATGGTGGCACTACAGGAAGTTGACCTGGAGATTCCGTCTAATTCAATTTTTGCATTGTTGGGGCCAAACGGAGCTGGTAAAACTACTTTACTTCGAATCATCACTGCAATTTTTGCACCTGATTCAGGAAAAATTCTATTTAACGGAAAACCAATTTCTTCCACCAATAAACCTATCATTGGCTATTTGCCTGAAGAAAGAGGTTTGTACAAGAAAATGAAGGTTGGAGAACAGCTGGTTTATCTGGCGCAGCTCAGAGGTTTATCATTCGATGAAGCCAACAAGAATTTAAAACATTGGCTCACTAAACTGGACATTGCAGATCGTGAATTTCATATAGTAGAATCATTGTCAAAAGGCTTGCAGCAAAAGGTACAATTTATTGCTACCATAATTCATAATCCCGATATTGTTATTTTAGATGAACCCTTTTCTGGTTTTGATCCAATCAATGCACAGTTGATCAAAAACGAAATCCTGGAAATGAAAAAAAATGGGAAGACGGTAATTATTTCAACCCACAGAATGGAATCTGTAGAAGAACTTTGTGATGAAATTGCGCTCCTCCATAAGGGTAAATTAATACTTCGTGGAAATAAAGAAACCATCAAAAAATCATTCAGTAAAAATCAATATTTAATTAAAGGAATAGGAGAGGCCTCAGTCATAAAAGATTGTGCCATTATCGAAAATTACAAACAAAATAACCTGACTAAATTACTGATTAATATCAATGAAAGTCAGTCTGTTAATGATGTTTTGTTAACGTTGATTCACCAAGGATTTCAGGTACATTTTATAGAAGAGCAATTGCCATCTATGCATGCTATCTTTATCGAAAAAATTAATACTTATGCTCAGTAATATTTACCTGATTTTGAAGAGGGAATTTTCTATGAAAATTCGGAATAAAATGTTTTGGATGATGGCGCTTTTAGGGCCTTTTATGCTTGCGGCCATTATGATTGTTCCTGTGGGTTTAAATATGAAAAGTGCTGACCACAAGATCATTGAAATATTAGACTTGAACCGATTAAAAAAGGAAGAAGTAAATATCCATAAGTATTTTACCAATACCGAGGAGGTTTCTTATGTGTTCATGAATGGTTTGCCTGAAGACATTAAAGATATATTTTTAAACAAAGGAACTCATGATGCTTTAATGGTTACTCAGGCGTATCCTTCAACAGCTGCAGCTCAGTTTTACAGCAAATCATCCATCAGTCAAAAGCTTCTTGAAAAAACGGAAGCTTCCATGTTGAATTACCAAAAGGATGTATTATTGTTCAAAAAGGCCAATTTAACGTCAGATGCCATTCAGGATTTTAATTCCAGGTATGCGATAAAAAATATTTTTGTAAACAACAATGCCTATCAAAATGTATTTGAAAGTACTGCATCTAGCATTGGACTCACCGCAGGGATTTTGATTTATGTATTCATTTTACTCTTCGGCATTCAGGTAATGAGAGGCGTAATGGAAGAAAAATCAAGCCGCATACTTGAAGTAATGCTTATTTCAGTGAAACCATTTGAATTGATGATGGGGAAAATTTTAGGAATTGGATTAACGAGCTTGCTTCAATTCGGAATGTGGGTCGGAATTTCTTCTTCGATTTCTTATGCGATCAA
>Ga0209353_10001444_pt1 | contig 13458 bp, 20 predicted proteins | sample LauGreSpBDMM15SD_2_FD_187561 | JGI IMG/M metagenome (GOLD analysis project Ga0209353, IMG submission 187561) | Freshwater lake microbial communities from Lake Michigan, USA - Sp13.BD.MM15.SD (SPAdes) (version 2) | ecosystem: Environmental > Aquatic > Freshwater > Lake | place: Lake Michigan...
GGCTGCCTCAATCCGATTACCTTGCACATCACTCGATTATGTTTACGAGTCGCCCCAACGCTTAGCACATTGCCTTTCGTGTAGCAGGTTTTGTGCGCGTCGGTCTAACTGCGTTACCGCAGATCATCCAACCGCCCTGCGACAGGCTTAGGTATCCGGAACTAGCCGATTGTGTAAGTTTTACTTCTTATCAGACCATGCCATTAAAACAGTGCATAACACTGCTAGGGCTATTGCAAGCCAAACTGTGCGGCTCATTTCTTTAGCCCATCTATAACAGCCGAGCATTGACCTGCGGTTAAAGTCTCAACTACCACGTCATCAACTTGTAGTAATCGGTGGATGTATTCCAGCAGCTGCACATCGTCCCAACCTTTGCCGCGTGCCAGGCTCTTTAAGAAACCGATCTGTTTAGGTGTAGCGCTGCCGTGTGTGTCTGGTCGAGCCGGCGCACTGTTGACCCGGTTAACTTTGTCCATTTCTGTTGCTGATGCACGCTCACCTGTGTGCCCGATGCAAGAATTTGATATTGCTCTACCAATGCAACTGGTCTCGCAATTTTCGATTGCACTTGTCTTATTGACTCCGCTACCGCCAATTTGTTCTTCGGCGTAGCCAGTCGCAATAAGTTTGTCCTCGTTATTAAAACACTCTGCACGCATAATGATCGTTGAGCCGTCATAGTGATGTATTGACGTAATAATTCTGCCGCCTGGGTATTCTGTCCACCAGCGCACAAGGCGTTGTGCAACTGTTTCGTAAAGCGATAGGTCAAAGTGTGCCATTAGCAAGCAACCCAAACTATGGCATTGCGTCCGTACCGTGTTTTACGGCGTGTGCCACTGTCAACAATGTAAGCATCTCGATGCAAACCGTTTATGCGTGCTGACACAGACTGTGCAGGTAGGTCTAGTAGCACACTTATTTCGTCTGCTGTCATGCCTTTAGCCTCTGTGCGGCCAGCCCATTTAATCCAAAAGTGCACTAGCTCACGTTGTTTGCCTGCGTGCGGTTTGGCAGCTTCACCGGCTTGTCTTGACGTGTCTGGCGCGTTGCGTGCAATAGCAACACTTGGATGGTTTAACGCAACTTGCGTGCGTTCTCCAGCCAATCCCAAGGTGGTTGTAAACATTTCTAGTTGGTCATTCATGTCGGGTTCTTTCTGTTTGTCGGGTTTATTGGTTTTACTCTAGTACACGCTTTTAAGCCAGGATGTAACCACATAACCTTTTCTGGGTTGTGCCGGTATCTTGTGCCGTGCATGGTTAGCCCACAGGCTTTACAAGGCGCGTATAACATTTATTGCCGCTTTAATTACTGATGCGTTAAATCTGTTTTGCTCACCGCCAATGGTCATGTGTGCTTCATACATAAGCACTAATTCGTCCAGCAATATGCTGTGATCATCTAGCCGGTCTATTGGTCGAGGTTTGTGGTTTGGTCTAACAATGTCATCTATGAGTTCGCCAAATACTTTGCCTAGTTTGTCGCTGTAGTTATCGGGGTACATTTGCCGGGTCTCCTCTGTAATGCCAGTTTCGGGATATGGGTTATCAGCCATGTGTACTTGCCCATGCTGACCAGCCCACCATACGGTAGAGGTGTACTGCAGCTGTGAGGTTTACATCTGGATAAAACAGATCATCTAAATGTGTAATGATGCCAGCGTCTTTAAGCCATGTTTCGTGCACACCGTTTATTTGCATTAAGCCTCGACTACCGCCGTTGCTGTCTTGGCTATTAAACGCCAGCGGATTGCAACGAGACTCACGAAACATTACGCGTGCCAGCATTGGTGATTGATCTGCAGGCCAGCCAGCGGTAATTGCGTCAGCCACATACTGTGCACAGCCTTTAGGCACTGTGGTGGTTGGTGCAACGGTCACTAGCACAACACTGTTAAGCGTGGTAGTTATCTGTGCGCCTAACTCTAGTTTTGGCTCAGGCGCTTTGTTAGCGTCCCAAAGCAACGTAAACGCCGCTAAGCCACTTATTAGCCATGCACCTAATTTGATTGCAAAATATGTCATTTTTTCTCCAATTGGTAAGGGGTCTGCCAGCTGTCTCCGATTGCATCCTTAAACGCAATTTGAGCGTGAAGCACTTTGTCTGTTTCAGGGTCACGGAATATCTGCACAAGCACCATTTGGCTGCTGTCTAGGTGCGTGGTGTAAACCTCGTAAATATATGTTTTTGCGTCTGCCATTGCATCTCCTATCGTCGGTGTTTCCACCATAGGGCATTACTGTGGCAGTTCGGTGAATACCCTCTTAAACGCTTGCTGTATAAGGTTTAACGGTTGATTAAGAAACAATGGCGATACTTCAACGTGTATCCAGTCGCCGCCTGGTGCGCCGTGTATTTCGGGTTTGCTGTATGACTTCCAAGCTTGACGATCACAGCGCCAGCCGCGCCCAAATGCTTTAGGAAAATAATCAAGTACACATTCAACACCTAGTTCGTTTGCGTTGTCTATAAGTATGCGTAGAAATGCCATTGACCCTTTACGGTTTGCTGTTGGCTGTTTTTCAGACATCCGGTATGATAAGTCAACTGCTCGACCTGTGGCGTGAACACTTAAATTTGTTGAGCCGCGCATATCTCGTATGCCCCAACTGCCGTTATTCCAAAACGAGCCGGCACCATATTTGATGGCTTGCCGTATCCATTCATCCATGCTGTCTATTGGGCCTGCAGCTGCACCATCGCTGTTACCTGTGTATGGCCGTGAGCCAATGATTTTAGGGTTGGCTGGCAGTATTGGCATCAGATTGTTTTCGTTTTAGGCCGTTAGCGGCAACAAGGCCAGACAACGTGCCGGTCATAAAGACTGTAAGCGTTGATAGCAAGTCAATGAACTGTGCGTCGTTTGGTGATTGCTCTAAAGGTTGTGAGATAAACAGCAAGCCCATAACAAAACCTATGACTGTGACTGCAAATGTTACTGCGATTGTGCAGCCAACAAACACGATCATGCGCGCGTGTAAGTGTTCTATTTCTGCTCGTTGTTTATCCATTAATAGTGGCCTCGCATTGTCTAACGGTTTTACATTGGTAGATGTTGGTTGGCGCGTTTGTGCGTGTTGTGGCGCAGGCGGTCAGGATAAACGCAAACACGAAACTAGCTGGCAGGGTTAGGTGGGTACGGGTTTGCATCTTTTACCGCTTGTACGGCGGCTTCCCATGCGGCTTGCGTGTTTGTGCCGCGTTGCCACTCAAAGAACAGACCGTCTGATTGCGCCTCGTATTGTGTGCGGCGTGTTGTTTCTACTGCAGAGTATTGGTTGTTGTAATTGACTGTGGGCCATTGTGCGTCTAGTTCGGCTTGTGTCGGTTTTGTTGTGTTACTCAGCCAGTCAAGTGTGTCGTAATCGTTTTCAGAAATAGTCCATTGAGCGCCGACATAGTTTGCTACTAAAACTTGTATGTAATTAGTCATAGTGTCACCTTGTATCTTTTCATTATGAGTAAGCAATTACAGTCATGGTTCTATTTTTGTTTGTTGTTAATGATCCAGTTTGTCTAAATTGCATTGTAAAAGTGTTGCTACCTGCAGTTACTGTTAGAGGTATAGCGTTTGCAACTGAAAATTGATAGCCTCCGCTTTTTGATGATTGCGCATACGCGCTGTTTGCGTCAGATGCAGCAGTAGTGGTTGCACCAGATACAGCAACGCTGGCATAGGATTCAACTGCGTCATCTGCAGCAAAATTGAAAGACAACAAAACTAGAACTTTAGTACCTGTTGTCATTGTTATTGTTTGCGCTGTAGTCAAACCTACATAGCTTGTGCTGGCAGTTGTTTGCGATGTGTTTACGCGGTTTACATCTATTGCGCTAATTGCGCTTGCTGTAGGCCCAAGAGTAAGCCATGACGAGCCAGAATAATATTGAACAATGTCGCTGGCCTCGATATATGCCAGCTGGCCCTCTGCTAAAACTTTGTTAGACCCTCCGAACGCGGCATCACGCGTGACAGTTGTTGCAAATACTGGTACGCCAGTAGCAGCGCTGATGTTTTGTTGTGCTGCGGTAAGCACCGCATTTGCCACAAATAATGGTACTGAAGTTTGCGCGTTTGCTCCCATGGTTGTACTTTATCCTAACCTAGTGCATTGGTGGTAGATAGCACACCAAATGTGATGTCATCTAAAATGAACTGATCTAGGATGACTGTTGGTGATGTCCATAGGGTCATGCGGTGGCCTGTGTTCATGTCTATAACGTGATCTATGCCCTCGACGCTTAGGTCTTGGTTGACGCTTAGCGGTGTGCCGGATGGAAACGTTTTAGTTATTGACACGGTTTGCCCAATTTCTATCGGTGCTAACGCTGTTTTTTGAGCATCTGTCAAACTGGCAAATGTGGTTGACACACTGGTAAAACGTGGGCGCGGTATTGGGTACAGCAAGTAACTTGCCAGGGTTGCAGCTTGCGCGTTGGTTGATAGCAGGCTGTCCGTGATCGCTTCGGTCTGCGTAAAGTACTGGGCTATTGACGCAGGGTTATTAGAGTTTTGCAACGTGCCGCCAGACTCAATAGTCACGCTGGCATTGTTTATAACTGTCTGCTGATCAAACTCTACAAACACCGCGTCATATGGTGTAGCTGTGCCAGTGTCATCAAATGTGGCTGTTGGCGCTGCCAATGTTGTGCCTATGCGCTCTTGCGCGGTCAGCACGTTTTCTCGATCACAAAAAATACGGCCCTGTTCAGCCTGTTGTATGCGGTTTATGTAGGCGTTTACGTTTGTGCCGCTAGCGATCGTGTAAGCCCCTAGCGTGGCTGTAGGCGTGGCGGTCAAGGATGTAGCGCCTGTGTAGGCTGCAGCGCTTAAAACGGCTGTAATGCGCGCTGACGAGGTTTGGCTAGTGGTCACGGTTTGAGGCAAAAACCCTTGCGAAAGCACATAAGTGTTATCGGCAGCAAAAATGCTGTAGGTGGTCATTCCAGCCATGTTGTAAGTCTGATTAAACGTCGTCACTACGCCTGTAAACAAGTATTCACCGTTGCGGCTTAACCTGATCGGCCTTAATGGTGCTAGGCCTGGCTGCTCTGTTTGCGTGTTGTAATAAACGCTAGAGGTGTTTAACGGGTCATAGTCACGGTTGCCTACCGGCACACTGATTGACACAGACATTGTGCCAGGGCCAAACACGTCTAACGGTTTGTGACGGCCTCGACTAATCGTAATGTTTTGCACCACGTTTGTAATGTCGTTGTAATCTTCGCCGTTGCCGTCCAACACGTCAGGGCCGTTTAATGTTGAGTCATCCAAATAAAAAGCTTCGCCGTCGTAACCGCTAGACAGCTCCAAAAGGTAGGTGCCGCCAGTGATGACTGTGGAGCCAGGCATTATCTAAACAAACCGTCAACAGGCCCATACACCTGCGTGTACTGGGTTAACGCGTCAACTACAGACTTGCCAATTTCAGCACTTGTTGAAATACCGCCGTTGACGTTTATCACAAATTCAGGGCCGTATTTTGAGTTATTAAACATTGAGTACGGATTAAACGGTGCTGCAGGCCCAAAAGATGGCCCTTGACTGCGGAATCCGCCGCCACCACCGCCACCACCACCGCCACCACTGCTTGCCATAGGTGCTGCAGGGCTAGGCATAGCCGGCATTGCTGCGCTTATTTGTGGCATACCTGCGCGCTCACTTACACCTGCAAAATCGCTGCTACTACCGCCACCGATGCTAGGCAAGCTAAGTGATGGCAAAGACGGGATGTCGCTAAACGGGTTAATCAGGTTCATGCCTCGAATGATCAGGTTTATTGCTGAGATGTACGCGTTAGCAAAAGTCTCGAAACCACTGATCAGGCCGTTAAGCACACTGTTAACAATGTTGCGGAATGTCTCAAACGTTTTGTAAGCGTAAACAACGCCAACTACTAGCGCTGCGATACCTGCCGCAATTGCTGTAAATGGGTTTAATGCCATTGCAAAGTTGACTGCCAAAATTGCCACAGATATTGCGGTGATCGCGCCAGCAATAGCCAAAAATGCTTGCGGGTTTTTTTGTGCCCAATCAGCAAATTTTTGTAACACGGGCAACACCGCTTGCACAACTGGTAGCAACGCCGCGCCAATTGACTCTTTGGTTTCGTCTAACGAGTTTTTAAGTATCTTAAAACGCCCTGCAGCGGTATCTGCTGCGGTAGCAGCTGCACCACCAAATGTGCCGCTAAGTACTTGCATCACTTCATCGAGTGACGCGCCGTCTTTGATCATGGCTTTAATCTCTGGTGACAAGGCTTGTAGGCCTTTCATGTTGCCGCCATACGCCTTAGCAAGCGCATCGCTGACCTCACTTAATGACTTATTTGAGCCAATGGCGATGTCTTGCGCCAGCGTTAGTGCCTCTGTTGCTGTAGCAATGTCCTTTGTGCCAGTAACTAATACAGCCAGTGCCGGGCGTAGTTCGCTGTCAGCTGTGCCGGTTGCTCTTGACATTGCGCTAATCATGTCCTCAGTAGCTTTAACCTGTTTTTCTGTTGCGCCAGTGACGTTGTTTAATGTCAACGCAAGTTGCGCGGCTTGTGCTTCATCCTCTGCAGCTGCGGCCACCGCAGCACCAAGAGCCGCAGTGACCGCGCCAAGCGCAGCAGCAGCAGGTATGGCAGCCTTTTTAATAGCAAACTGTGCCTTTTCACCTACAGTTTCTAGTTGCTTAAATTCTTTAATGGCTTTGTCAATGCCCTTGCCGTCAAACTCTGAAATAATGGGAATAGACAGCATTACATTGCCTGCCTAACTGTGCGCGCTGTATCTAAAATCATCTTTTCCATCTCAGCTTCCACACCTCGACGCGCTTTATACACCGCAGGCCCAATTAAACGTGTGCGACCAGCGCCCACAAAACCCAATGAGTCACCTAGACGGTTTGCATTAGCGCGGCCTGCAGTCTCAAAGATTGCTGTTGCCGGGTCTTTTTGCTCAATAAGAATTACGCCTACAGCATTACGTCTTGTGTCAATGCGTAGTTTGACACCGCTCTTAGCCTTTGCCACGCTAAATGGAAATAGTTTACGGTCTCGACTAGTCCACTTATAGGCCATACCAGACAGCGGTATTTGTGTATAAACATCTTTTGCAGCGTTAATGGCTGGCTGTGCAATGTCGTTGGCTTTAGCTCTAAAGTCTTTTTGCAGCTGTGGGTCTATTTTTTTTAGTGCGTTGATAGTTTCTTTTACGCCAGACACCTGGATGGTCGTGTTGACTGTCATAGAAACTCACCTGTTCTTGTTGTTCTTTTCTATAACACTAATCACCGTAACTAGGTCGCGTGTGTCAAACTCGATGTGCGTTGGCCACCATCCTACTGCTACAAGCATTTCTGCTAGTTGTCTTCGGTAAGTGCCAACGCTGTAGGGTTTGGGTTTGTCTCATCAACAGACGTTAAATCCATGTTTGGATGCTGTTTAACCCATTCGCGCCAAGTGTCCGGCACAGTGTCACCAGCCAGTTTGCATAGGTGATATGCCCAGCAAGCAATGTCGCTGTAGCCAATACCTTTACCGTCAGAAACTTTGCGGTTTTCTAGTTTTTCCCATTCACATACCACAAACATATTTGTGGTCATGGTGCGTGTGCCGCGCCCGTCTTGTAGGTCTAATTCTAATTTGACTTTCATAAGCCTGCTTTCGTGTCGGGCCGTTGCCGGCTGTTTTTAAGACGTTGCGACTGAGTACACGCCACCAGTAAACGTAATGTCAATTGTGTCTAACGCGCCTAGTGCGGCGTTTACAATTGGCAAGGTTTCTAGGTAGCAGCCTGTCAAGGTTGAGATTGGGTTTGTTGCGCTGGTTGCCGCGCTAGTCGGTTTAATTGTAACAGTTGTGGATGTGCCCACAAGTGCAGCCAAAGTTGCGTAAGTTTCTGACGCTGCAAAACTGTTGTACATCGTCAAAGTCAACGTAGAGTTTTCCAACCCCCCCACGTAGACGCGGGCTGTTTTTCCAAAACTAGTTGATTCCAGAGCCTCTATGACGCGCACAATGCTGGCTGCAGAAACCTGATCTGTGACGTCCACACCGTTAATTTGGACGGTCGCGTTGCTGAGATATGTTGATGTCGCCATTTTGGTTAAATCTCCTCGTTAGGTTCTGTACTAGTTTTAGCAGGTTTTTTAGGTTTAGGTGTGGATTGCTCAACAATGAAACCGCCAGACAAAAGCGCTGCCACGTTAATGCCGTCAGCTGGCACATAAGGGTCACCAATAATGCCAAGTCTGATAGACGCAATTGTGTAAATCATGCGGTCTGTGCCTGCACTTTGATTGACAGGTCATAGCACGGAAAGGATGCGCCGCCAATCTCAATTGAGCCAGGTTGACCAGACAGCACAATTACTTTAGATGCCAGCACTAGCGCGACAATGCTTAAAATCTCGCGCAACACTGGCAACCCTGCAGGCCCAGACCCAACAACTTTAAGCGGAAAATCCATAGTCACAATGTTGCCGTTGCCTGCGTAAGTCGTAAAACTTGGCGCTAATAGAAACACGCAATTAGGAACTAATCGAGTTGGGTCTGTTACCACGCGCAAGCCGCTAACGGCTGTCAGCGTGGCTGCAACATCGTCTATGGCCTCGTTAAGTAGGTCTGTGTACGGTGCAGGCATTAGGCAACCGCTGGTCGAGGGATGCCCAACAATTGCTTAACTATCGGTGTCAGTGACTGCTGGGTTGGTGTGCCCATAGTGTCAAACGCTGCATAAGCGGTTTCTATGCTGCCTCGGCTACGCCACAATGCTGCACAATACATCAGTGTTCCTAGCGTGGCATCGTGACCCGGTGACGTGGTAAGGCTGTCAAAATAGCCAGACTCTTGCCGGCGGCGGTAACAAAAATCATTGCCTGCGTTTCGTGCTTGTTCAGCAAGCGTGTAATCGTCTGACGGGTTAGTAATCGTCACGCCTAAGTATGTGATCAGTGCAGCTGTTGTAACCCATGTGCATGACTGCGTGTAAACAACTGTGCCGGCGTAAAACGCTGCGTACTCAACATTACTACCTGTAGCGGCGTAGATGATTTGGTTGGGCCGTGCTACATCCTCGTTGTAAAGAAACTCGCCAGTTGTGTTGTCAATCCCTGTGTACTCGTACTGTGGCAACGCCAGCACTGTAAACGTGCCGTTAAACGGTGCGCCAATAAGAGCAACAGTTATAGATTGTCCAACAACAATGTCAGTTGGCTCTAACGTGCTTATGCACGCGTAGTTGCTAATGAGTTGTTTTGTAGCGGTGTTGTATGTGGCCATAGCGGTCTAAGTCCGCTACAGACTAAGCGATTACGATGCCCTGAATGAACGATGACTTGGCAACGAATGTTGCAAAGTATCCGTAGTAGGAGAACGTGCGGCTCAATGTGCTTGGGTTAGCGATTGACAAAACGCCTTGTTGTGCTTCGTAAATCTCAAAACCAGGTGCGTAACAAACAAGCATTGTGCCGCTTGCAAAGTTGTTATCAACGACCAGCGTCAAGCCCATTACATCCATGCCCGTGTAAGCAAGTCCGCCTACTCGACCAATTGAGTTTTGACCAATCACACCGTTTGTGGTGTAACCCAAAACTGGACGCTTTGAGCCGTCAAGCTGTGCGCCTAACTTGCCCCACACATCTGGCGAAACGCACAAGTGTGTTGGGAAGTAGTTTGAGTCCTCAGTAATTTCGCGTGCTGCGTCATACAAAGAATCAATCAACGAGGTTGGGTTATCAGCTGTCACAGTCCATGTCGAGCCTGATGCAGTCTTACCTGCTACAAGTGCATCGGCTGCAATGTCATCAGTCTTGATCAGGTACTCGCCTGCAAGGTCATTAAGAATGATGTTCATTGACGCTGGGTCAGTGAAGTCCATGTCTTGCATTGTCAAAGTGACTTGACCAGCAACCGTTGTTTTAGTAACGGTGTTTGCTGCGATCACCATTGTGGTTGCGCTTACTGCAGAGCCTTCGGTCTGTGTTGCGGCACTTGTGTGCGTAGTGATTGTTGGTCGTGTAAAAGTTTTGCTTGGTGTGTTTGGCATTGATCGAGCACCAAAGGCGGTGACAACTGGTCGCACAAAGTTTAGGTCTTGGAACACTGGCCCAAGTACCGGCACTGGCAAAAGACCAGGCGTATCGGTAGTAAGCACGTCGCCTGCAGCTGCTTGCAATGCTGTTTGTTGATCGCGCACAGCTTCTTTGTAAGCGGCGTTGACGTTGTGGAAAGTGTCTCCACCAGCGTGCATTGCTGCCATGTACTCGGCCGCGGATGGCATAGCAAACTTGCGTTTTGCTTGTGCAAAAATTGGTGCAGTTGGGATGGTTGCCTCGACTGCTGGAATGGTTGCTTCGCTCATGGGTTCTGTCTCCTGTGTAGGTTCTGTTTCTATAGTACTTATTTCTGGCTCATCTTGTGGGATACTCGCCGCAATGTCGGTAATGATTGCACCAGCAAATGCAGGTACGGGCACAAGGCTTAATTCAATCCAGTCGGCGGCGGTCACGGTGACTGTGCCGTCTTTTGCGGTGGTGTATTTGATCGGGTTTACGCCTACCGACACGCTGTCTAAAACGCCATCCATAGCAAGAATTAGTGCCTCATCGCCTGCCTGTGTTTTGCTGATCTTGGCTGTAAACATCATGCCCTCTGGTGTGTCCACGCGCTCAGTAACAATCCCAATGGCGTTAGTTGCGTCATGGTTCATGTAAAGTCGTGGTGCTTTGCCGTCAACTGGCAGGCTGCCCTGCTCAAATATCACTGACGTGCCATCGGCAACGGTGGCTGCAACGCCGTAGGGCACTGCAATACCTGTAATTTCGCGGCGGCCAGTCTCGCCAGCTGCAGCGTCAATTGTTACTTGTGATGCAATAAGTTTAATCATGATTGCGACTGTACCTCATCGTAAGACTCAGGTTGTGCCATCTCGTTGCGCTCGCTGTAGTCACCCATCAAATAGCCCTCTACGTCAAACTCAACATAAGTGCCGTTAGGTAGCACGTTGTTTTGGCTTAATGTGCCGGCTATGCAATCGGCGTAGGCGCGTGCGCCAAATGTCCACAGATCGGCGCGGCTTTCGCTGCTTGACTGGTACGAGTAACTGCCTACTGACACGCCTACCAAATATGGTGGTACGTTGCACAAGCGCGCCATTTCCATTGCCTGAAATTCGGCAGAGTCAATGAGCAGCATCTTGTCTGGTGACGTGCTGGTTTCGGTGTACGACAAATACTCGTTTAGCGCTGCGGTTTGGTTGGTCATGCGCGCTGCATTAAAAGCTGATGCTAGGTCTGCTAGTTCTTGTGCGCCTAAAGGCTCACCGCCAGTTTGTTTAAGGATGCCAGCAGGGATAGCGCTTGATGCGTTGCGAAACCGTGCGGCCTCAAGTTTTAGCGCAGTAGCGACTGACTGTGTTGACATTGACGTGATGCCCTGAATAGGTGAGAGAAATTGAATTACATCGTTTGGGTCTAACTCGCCACCGCTAAAAATGATTTGCTTGGACGGTGCATACCACACTGGGCCAGCCTGATCTAAGGTTTGCACCATTGCAGCTGGTAGTCGCGTAAACGATGCAGGGTAACCATCAGTTTTGCTTCGACTAGTGACGTAGAGGAAGCTTCTACCGTAAAAAAATAAATCATCAAATAACCAGCTAAGCAAAAAGTTGTTTGGCACGGTTGGGTCAATTCGGCGCAACCATGTGCGCGGTGCCATTGGCACTTTCTCCATTTCGTTGCCATTCCACATTTCGCTATACATCTGCAATGGCATACAGCCAATTACGGATGCGATCAGGTCGCGTGCTCGACTAACTGTAGGCACAGACATTGCAGCGTTGCGTGCTTCGCCCTCTGTGTAGTTGTAGTAAACGCCAACCATTGCAGCGCCACCGTTGTTAGATGACGGCGCATAGACGCCTGTGTAACCTGTGCCGGCTGCAGCGGCCTTGCCTACTGGTGGACTGATAGCGGCCTTAGTTACTTTGTTAAAAAATGCCATGCTATGAGTGTGCCACAGTCCGTGCGGTTTGTGGTGGCATCGAGCCGGTATGCAATGCGGTATCCCGACGATAAGCAAGCCATCGGCCCGATGCCAATTGCAGGTTAGCCGTTAGACACCACAAGCATAGGTTTGCCAGATGATGTAGGTCTGCTGGTTAGTGCAGCTGCCCAGACCATGCAGCGCGCTAGCTCTATCGGGCCGGGCGATCGTTGGCTTGATAGCGCAATGCTGTTTTGTGAGCGAACAGCAACGGCGCGGCTGACGTGTTCGGCAAGTTGGTTGCTGCCATCATGCCACAGCAACTTTTCGTTAATCATGTTTTTGACTGACGGCGTAAACTTAAGTATCTCGCCGTAGCCCACCACTACACGGCGGCGCTCTAGCGATAACGGCCAATGGTTATCTACTGTTGGCGTGATTGCAAATTTGACCAGTTGGTTAGCACATAGGCGCTCAACGTGTGCCAGCATCTCGCTAAATGTGTCTGCAACAAACTCGACTGTGGCTACTGTGCGCCGATCAGGTAGAGCTACACATCTGACCGCAAAATAGCGCGTATCGTCAAGGCTTGTCTCTATCGCTACTGTGCCGCCGTCTGGTAGATCGCCCTCATATTGCAGGGCAGGCCATTGCCCTGGCTGTATCCACGATTTATCTGACGCAACCCACAGATTACAACTGGCGCGCAAGAACGCTGCTCGATCAGGGTTCTCAGACTCAGCAAGCAACGTTTCAGGCGTAAGCGTTATTCCTAATGCAGGGTTGCCATATACCCATGCCTCTGGGGTCATTGGGTTTATGTCTGGCGGCGGTGACCACTCAGCAAAATAAAACGAGGCGTTTTTGCCTGTGTCAATAGCTCGTAATCCTTGTTCTCGCCAACGCAACATTGCGGTGCTTGCCTCTGTGCCGGCGGTTGACCACATAGACAAAAGCGGTGAAACTTGTGCACGTTGGGCAGGCAAAAGACCCCCGTCTATAACTTCCCGTGATATGTCCCACATTTCGTCAGCCACGACTAGTGACGGTGACGTGCCGTGACCTACAGAGTTATTGGCAGCGCGTACCAGCCAAGTCGAGCCGTCTGGCATTGTTACTCTGTTACGCCCATACGATTTCATTAGAGTTGCGTTAAAACGCTGCTCTAAAATAGGTGACAACTCATCGAACAGCATGACCGCTAAGTCCAGGCGGTGAGCTGTAGATAGCACAGTCTGTTTTTTGCCCCGTATCTTTGGCATTTCTGTAAGCCACCAACCGACAAGAGCTGTTAGCGCAGTGGTCTTACCGCATTGCCTAGCCGTAGAAACAAGGCTTACACGGTTGACAAGCTCAAAGTTTTGGTCATACAACAGCTGACCGTCAAGCGCGGTGTACTGCCAATCCATTAACTCAACATTCATGTGCTCCCTGCACCATTCCCTAACTTGCGGCGCAAACGATCCTGTGTGCTCTGGCCTCGA
>Ga0209353_10001445_pt1 | contig 13458 bp, 19 predicted proteins | sample LauGreSpBDMM15SD_2_FD_187561 | JGI IMG/M metagenome (GOLD analysis project Ga0209353, IMG submission 187561) | Freshwater lake microbial communities from Lake Michigan, USA - Sp13.BD.MM15.SD (SPAdes) (version 2) | ecosystem: Environmental > Aquatic > Freshwater > Lake | place: Lake Michigan...
ATTATATGTTGGAAATATTAGAAATAAAAATCCATATTCAAATGATGAACTATCTGCCGTTGTAAGGGGTATTAATAAAATTGCAAATATTGGAGTAGGGCAGGCATTAGGTGGTATTTTGCAGCCAATAAAACAGGTTGTACCTGTGGCTATGAACACGCTTGTTAATGCAGGAAATTTAGACATGAATGCCATGTTTAATGCAGCCAAGAATGGGTTTATTAATAGAGTAGGGCACAGTGTATCAAATAGGGGGATGGAATCTCAAGCTCAAGTGGAGTCATTAAATAAATTAATTGATGAAGCCTCTAAGTCAAAAGGAGAAGCACTTGTTAAAAATATTGAAAAATTAAATAAATGGTGGTTAGAAAAGTTCTTAGTTAACCCTGACGTATTTATTGCACGTGCGTCTTGGATGACGTACTATGAACAGTCATTAAAGAAGCAAGGGATTGACACAAATGGCATTGACTACAACACACACGAAGAAAATGAAAAGGCTTCAAATTATGCGACACGCATGGTTGATAGGCAACAAAATATTTCAGATGCCGACCTTTCTGGGAAGATGTTTTCAAATAAAGAAGCATCAAATCAAATCCTTATTAAGGCACTGATGCCTTTTGCTAGCTTTAGGATGAATCAATCTGCAAGGCTTGGTGCTGACCTTGCTGTGCTGTCGGACAAGACCGCAACGGTAGAGGACAGGAAGATAGCTATTCGCTCGGTAGCGGGATTTGGCGTGGAATTGGCAACATTTAAGCTGATTGCAGCAGGTTCTTCTATACTATTAGGTTCATTTGCAAGGTGGGCGTTTGATAGAGACGAAGACGACAAAGAGTATAAAAAAAGATTTAATAATGCCTTTAAAGGTCAAATTACAAGCGCATTTACAGACTTGTTTTCTCCGCTACCAATTTTAGATAAGGCATACCAAGCCGGTGGTGATTTTTTAACAGATTCATTGCTTGGGATACCAAAAGAAAGCCCGTTCTCAATTTATAATGTGCCTAAACAAGATTACTTGCAAAATCTTGGGATATTTGGTATTTCTTTAGAAAGAGGATTGCAGTTATATGACATATCAAAGTTGGCTGCTACGGGAGAATATACTGACAATTTTGGTAAGGTAAAGAAGATTTCAGAAAAAGATAAGAAAACACTAGGCTCTATTATTCTTCCTCTTGCTGTTCTATCTAATGTTGGTCTAGCCCCCGTAGAGGTAAACACTATCGTAAGGGACATCGTAAAGGACATCAAGAAGGCACCAAAAAAGTCATTGGAAGAGATAGAAGCTACACAGAAAAGAAAATTAAAGACACAAGAGGACGACAATATAAAGATGGAAGTCCTTGATAAATTAAGGGAGGATGCTAGCTCACAGGAAGAACTAGATGCGATTGATGAAAAAATTAATGCATTACAAGCTTCTTCTGAAGAAAAGAAGGCAATAGATGAAGTAAAGAAAGCGGAAAGAGAAATCAAAAGAGGCTTGCTTACTGACCCTGAGACTGGAGAAGAGTACGACAATGAATCTAAACTTAAAAGATATAATCCGAGTCTATACAATGAAAACTTTGGTCCTGAATCTGAATGGTATCAAGAACATGAACAAGAAAAAATAGTTGAAAAAAAGTTAAATGAAGAGATTCGCAACATGGAGGATATTGAGCATGAATATGTTGTGCCAAAACGTAAGTCAAGGAAAAATTCAGACGGGACACTTAAAAGGGGAAGAAACTAAAAGTCATCGTCCTCTATTGATTTTAATACCAAGCGCAGGTCTGTTATTAAGTACCTGATGTCTTTTTCTGCCGTTACAAAGTCCCTGTCTACAAGGGTTTCGTAAATGTTTGCCAATAACACGTGCTGTTCGTTTATTATAAATATAATACGTTCAGCACGTGAGTTCTCACTACTCAAGTTTTTGTTCATAATCGGTTATGCCATTAAACATTTGATTAATCTTTTTAAATATAAACAACTCCTTTCCTTTTTGCGTCCTACTGTCAACTAATTTTATTATATCCAACAGCCTTCTATACTTATTTGCTTCCTCTAATAGTCTTTTATATTTATTTATTTTTTCTAATAAAATATTTTTTTCTAAAATTAACATTTCTGTTTTATCTTTTAGACTAACAATATACTTTTTTTCGTCAGGTTCCTCTTCAATTAATTCCACTAGGGCTTTCCCCTCTAAAAAAACCTCCCGGCAAATTTTATATTTATCCATTACAGTTGGAGTATGTTTCAGCATTGCGTCTACGTCCTTCATGTAGTAGATGATAGTTGAGTGGTGTTTTTTTAAATATCCACCTATTTCTATAATTTTAAATCTTTTCTCTACCAATATTTTCGAGAATGTTTTACGTGCATTCGCATGTAGCCGGTCATTGGTCTTGTTCATAATATCAACACAAAATATATTGTTAACTATATTCTGTAGATTATCCATTTGTTCTTTTCTTTCCATTTTATTTGATTTATAATTACACAAAATAATTAAATATAAATATGTGATAAATTGTGCAGTGCATTTTATTTAAACAGGGTGAGGAAATAAAGTCCCGAACTTGCGAACGGGACTAAGCCTACCCTGAAAAGAACCACCTAAACAGGGATAGGAATGTTTTTAAATATGTGAGTTATGGTGTTAACATTCCATCCGTTACCGCACATCCTATAACGTTGCGTTTTGCAAACCGATGCAGTGTAATTGTCTGGTACGTTTTGTAATCTTTCATATTCCATAGGTGTTAGCTTTCGATAAAATAAATTATCAATGGCGACTTTTGCCTCTTGATGACCGCCACAAATAGCAGTTAATGTTGGTGATTTTGCTTGTTGTGAATAAACCCTGCGCAATATATCTTTACCCTTAATATCTTCGGCCATACCTACCATTACACAAAGACTATCCTTTTGAACAGTTGTCAAAGCATTAACTTTTTTAGTGCCGTTTAATTCTAATACCTGATGTGTTTTTCCATTAGGTAAATACCTTCCGCGTATTGTACCCCCAACGTAATCTAAACCATCTTCGGCAATATCTTTTATAATTAATCCCAAATCTTTTGGCTGCTCAATATTTGGAATATTAGTCCAATATAACCTTTTACGGTTTTGAGCAGATACCAATGCAGAATTAATCATTATAGGCTCAACTCCTAAATAAGATGATATAATATCCTGGCTTTCTTTTTTCATCATAACATTTTCCAAAAGAAAGTATTTTGGCATTAATTGATTTTTTAACCTAACAAACTCAAAAAATAACTTGCTACGTGAATCATCAAAGTTTAATTGTTTACCAGCAAAACTAAAGCCCTGACAGGGACTTCCGCCCATTATTAAATTAATCCCCTTATCAAACCCAACAGAATTAACCTTTGTTACATCGCCAATATGGATTATATCAGGCCAATTAGCTTTTGATACCTTAATCGCATAAGGGTCAATCTCGCTTGCAAAATAATTTGTTACTGGGATACCTGCACGTTCTAGTGCGATACGACCGCATGACATGCCGTCAAATAGTGATAATACATTCATTTTTGTGGTTCTTTAAATTGTGTTTAGTAAATATACGTTAAAATTTTCATACTTTCTCTATCGGTTTAAAAGATAACTATTCATATTTCAAAAGTTATGTTTGCTTTGCCTTTCATATATTTTATCTATTTACCACGCCAGTATAATCAGTCGCTTTAATCTTGGTCACCTTAAAAGCATAACGCCAAACTGATTTTATATTTTCAGACAATAAAGAAAACTTTTCTTTATTCAATTCATAAGCCTTAACTGATTTAGCCATATAATCATAATACGTTGTACAGTTCCCCGACCCTGCAAATAACTCTAAAATATTTAATCCGGTAAGACCCTGCAATATTTCCTGTATTTGTTGCACTTTTTCATTTGGATGGTGCAAGTCGAGTGTTACCTGTTTTTGTTTTAACCTTACAATGTCGTGTCTGATTGCTCGGTAAGTTTTTTCTTTTCTTTCCATTTTATTTGATTTGATTTCCTTTAAATACTTCAACATTTACTCCGTGCGCTTCTAGCTCTTTGAGCCTATACTCCTGTAGTTTAGATAGCCTGCCATCAGGCTTCTTGACCTCTATGAACAACACATCTGAATTGGGAGGTATAGCTATTAGGTCAGGTATGCCGTTCTTATTGGTAGTAATTAGCTTAATTACGTAGTAACCCTGAGCTTCTAGCTCTTTAATTTTCTTTGACTGTATCTGCTGTTCTTTCATTTGTTTGTTTTAATAAGTCCTTGATAGAGATACTGATTTGATTGCATTCCTTTATAAATGCAATAAGTTTAGCTAGTTCGTCCCTTGAGAATGCAAACCTGTCCGCTAAAAAAAACTTATAAGGAGCACAGCTTTTATCTAAATCAATCTCATCTAGTTGCACTGCCAAGGTCTTCTGTGGCAGTACCATTGACGTGAAGATGATGGTATACTCTTGTCCCTTTTTAAGCCACTTCTCTTGTGGTATCTTACTTGGACGGTTCTTGTCGTTGATGCATGTACATTTTACCATTTTATTTACTCGTAAAAATCATTTTTAAAATGTGAGACAGTGTAGTCCTTCTTCTTTATTACAGCCTTGTAGATGTCGTGCTCAATGCCACCCTTGGCAAAAATCCAATACACTTGATTCTCTAGTCGTTCCTTTGTAGTCATCCGGTCCTTGCTCTGCCAATAACTTGTGGCACTAAAGTCAATGTTGTAGTAGACCAAGTACTCTGCCTGTCTTAGGCTGATGCCCTCTCGTCCGCTTACAATCTGCAGGGCTATGTTCTTGTGTGTGTCTTCAAAGACACTCAGCTCAGAGGTAAGTTCATCTCCAAATACTTGCTTTAGTGCATTATATTCTTCCTTGAATTTGTAGAAGATTCCAATCTTGCATCCCTCAAACTGTTGCTTTATAAACTCAGCCTTACTCAGGTCAAGTATCATGCTGTTCCCGCTTTCAAATTTTACGGTACCACTACACATTTGGTGAACCTTCGTCATTAACTTAACCGGCGTGTCTGCCAAGATAGTTTCTTCTTTCCCTTCTATTACCAGTTGCTTCTTTAACTTTTTAATCATCGCATAGGTCGTGGGCTTCATCTCCACCTCAAGGATTTCTTCCTTGGTCTCGGTCATAAACCCTGCTTCCTGTTGCGTATAGTTGATGGTGTACGGCTCCATTTCCTCAATGATAGCCTCACGCCCTCCACTATAATCTTTTATAAGCAACCCATTAATTATTCGTTCCTTGACGGTTACAAATTTATCACAAAACCTGTAGAAGTTTTTAAACTCCTTGAACGGATTTGTTGGTATCCCATATACCTGATGGTACATCTGAGAATAACTTTCGGGCGTTGGTGTCCCACTAAGTAGTATTACCATTGGTCTACATTCTTTTAATATAGCAGCTACTAACTTTGCTCTCTCACTTGGCTTAGGGAAAGCCCCCATCCCATGTGCCTCATCGCAAATAATTAAGTCCCACTTGTTGTCGTCCATAACTAGGTGTAGACTTTCATAGTTAATGACAGACAATGAGTACGTTGGGTTTAACGTAGCGTAGTCGGCTTCAATTGAGCTGATAGCTTTCTTTTTTGTAATAAATAGCACATTCTTTATATTGCATAAGTCTGCTATTCCTAGGCTTGTAAGCGTTTTGCCGGTGCGGACCTCCATAGCTAAGTACAGGAATCCGTGTTTTGAAAGTATTTTATATCCTTTTTTTATAATATCTACTTGGTAGTCCCTGAATTGAAATTTATTTTGCTCCATCTCGTATAGGTTTTTATAATACTCACAACTATTAACAACATTATCTATTATGTGCTGTTCTGTTTTATATTTAAGAACTTCACGTACCTCAACCCCTTTTCCTCTGCCTGACTTTACGGTCTTTGTTTTTAGGACAATCTTTTTAAGTATCTCGCAACTCTCCCACATTGCCTTGTTGCTATATCCTAGCCTGCGCTCAATCAATTGCTTAGTCTTTTATTACAGTGTCCACAATGTATTTTATTTCTGTAACCTAAAATAATTGGCTGAGGGCATTCACAGTCGTTTGTTATTCGCATGCCATGCTCATCGTAATTGTCGTGTATATATTCTAGTAACTCTATACAGTTTTCAAACAGTTCACATGATTGGAAGTATTCTACCATTAGTTCAATATTTTCAATCTCTATGTCCTCATTGGGAAAGTGTGCGAATATGTTAATATCTGATAGCCCAATCTCTTCAATGGTGTTGCGTTCTGTTATTATGTTAAATGAATTAATCATTCCTACATGAATCATTTGTTCTTTTGTCATTTTTTTTAAGGTTAAAAAAGTGGCTCTTCAATCACTTCGGGTTTGCTTTTAATTATTATCCATCTGCCGATTTGGTCTCTATCTTCTTGAGGCATTACGCCCTCTTTATAAATTCCGTAAGCCATAAGCCACTTGTAGAACTTGGTTCTACTGACGCTCATCCTGCCTCTTGGTCCATAGTCGGGGTACTCGTCAATAAAATTAGAATACAACTCGTTCTTGTAAAGCCTCGTGTCTGACTGTAGCATAACCTCTCTGTTTTGGTGCGTGTCTACAAGTCCACACCACTCAATAAACTCATGGCAAGTCTCTGCCGATAGCTGACGAATTTTAAGGTTGACGAACTTACTTTTCACAAGTCCTATATTTATGTAGGTTGTCAAGCAGCTTATCATGTAGTTGTCGAACTCGCACCAGTCCTCATCATTCCAGTCCCCAAACATCAACTTGCCAAATTCATCAAGTGGTGTAAATTCTTTTGTATAGTACTGATGCAACTCTAGCTCCCACTTCCTCCTAGCAAATGAATTACCGGCACCCTTTATTGCATAGTTTGTAGTAATGGCAATCTTTGGAGACCTACTGAACGGTATCTTTATAGCGTCCTTGTTCTTTTTCTCAAGCGTTAGACCCTCTGTCACCACAGAAAATAAACGCTCGAAGTCAAAGTGTTTCTTCACGTCATCGAAGCAAAGTATCTGCGTGTCTGCTGACACCAACTGATAGGCAAAGCTTCTCTCGAATGCAAAAGACTTTCCGTCAATTACAACTAACTTCTTCATCTTACTAAGGGCGTTCATCAACAGCCCCTTGCCTGTTCCGCCCTCAGGGTTGTCGCTTATAACCTCATCGTTCAGTATCACAGCAGGACAAAAAGACAGGTTCTTATATCCATGCATCAAGAACCCAAGTGTGCTCTCCATTGACTTGACCCTCTGCTCGTCTCCGCCATTGATGTTGCTTACAAATTTTTTAAAGTCACACCTATCTGTTACGCTACAGATAGTAAAGTTCCTGTCAATGACGTGGTCCTTCCACACGTACCCCCCTAGGTCCAAGTAGTCAAGTGTTGAGATGCCGTCCTTGCTAATCTTCACAGCGCAATTCTTGTAGTATAAATATGACGCATATTTATTGTCGGCAATGAAATAAATCTCAATAGTTGACAGCAGGGATAGGAACTCTTCCTTAAAGAACCTTGTGTTGTCAGCGAAGTAATTATAGATTCCGATGTCGTCTAGCTCCAACAGGTGCGCAAGCACAAAGTCCTTAATCTCCTTCTCTGAGGTGTGGTCTATTAAGTTGTTAGTTACCTTGACAAATATATAATTCTTACCACCCTCAGGGCAGTATTTGTAGAACCCGTTGTCCTCTAGGAACTGCTTGAACTGTATATGAACTATTCTAATAACCCCCTTGTCGTTCTTGTCCCAAAAGGTTTGCATTGCATTCTCTTCTTCAACCTTGTTAAGGACAGCCTCGATAGTTTCGCCATCCAAGTTGGAGTCCTGTAGTTGGATGCGAATCTCTTTTTTTGACACACCCCTCCTCAGCTTTGCTTTTATGGTATTGATGCGCTCCTCGTCCTCGTAGTACTTTGTGCCGAAGTTTGTTGTGTGTCTGTATGCCGAGTCGATTGTGATACCAATCTCTCTTAGCGTAAAGTCTTCTGTTGCAAACTGGTTTATTACATAAGATGCAAGACTCTTGTTGATGCCAAAGTTATTAAATGCCATCGCAAGCACGTAGGTGTTTTGATTACGCTGTCCTTCCTGCATTGGGTACTTCTTTTCCCACCACTTTACAAGTATCTCTACAATCTTGTTCTCGTCAGTTATTGGTATAGTAGCCTTGTCTCTTGTCTTGCTTACCTCGGTATATTCAACCTCCTCAATCAGGTCCCAAACACTACTGTTCTCGTTGACCGATATTAAGGGGTCGTACGACTCGTAACACACCCGGCTAATGTTCTTACTCGTCTTGTCAAAATAAGCCGAATTAAAGTACTTTTCTAGCGAATTAAAGTACATCGTGTGGTTCTCTGCATTGGCAGGAATCTTTACCAACACCTTTAGGCCATTACCCGAAGGTGAAATGAATACCGAAAACACATACTTATTCTTTGACAAGCTCTCTTTGTCTTGCAGTAGCTCCTTCTGCTTAGCGTACCCATCGAAGTCCAAACATATTAAGCCACTATGCTCAAGTAGTGAAGCATCTGTCCTTTTATTAAACGTACCGCTAAAGCATATAGCAGGCAGTTTCTTCTTTAGTTCTTGTCTCTCAGGCTTACGTTTCTCTAGCCGTATTTTCTTTACCAAGTCCTTAGTAGCACCGGCTCCTTCCTTTATCCTGTCGAGTATGATGTGTACATCTCTAAAGAATGGTGTGTCAGTATCTCTAATATTTTGGAATATCGTCACATTATTTGGCATTTTATGTCGTTTTTATGTCGTTTTTAAGTATCTAACTAACTGATTACTAATACTAATGTCGAAAATGTCAATTTTAAGTTCAAATTATAGTCAAAAAAAATAATAAGAATATAAAAACGTATATAGAGAATATAGGGAAAACACATCGACATTTTCGTCACGCAATAGAGGTAAAAAAAGGGGAAGCATAAACTTCCCCAATCTTTATCCTATAAATTGGTGTTAATTTTAGAACGGCAGGTCATCGTTCTCTTCCCTTGCGACTGGATTTTCCTTTGCAGGGGGAGTTGGCTTGGGGGTGCTGAATCCTTGCGGGGACTCATAGGTATCTAGCTCAATGTAGTAGCTACCGCTTCGTGCGGTCTTAATGTTCAGGTTAATCCACCCACTCTTTTCATGCTGTCTAATGAACGCAACTCCATCGTCTGCCTTGATTGATAATCTTCCAACTACAAAGTCAGGTGCTTTTTCGTTTCTCTTAAATGAGAACCCATCTGCAAAGATTTTTTCTTCTTGTGCCATTGTGTTTAATTTTTAAGTTTGTCCCAATCTGTTTTAACTATATAGTACGCCTTTGGGACTAAGCAAACCATTAGTATCTTTAGTGTCTTCAAGGACACTATAGTAAGTACTCGTCAATATAATAGTTAACTATGTCGTCTGTTGACTCTTCGCTAAAGTATTTGTTATATACGTCAATCGCTCTGCCTACCTTTATTTCGCCACCCTTTACAAAGTCGTCTGTTGGTCTAAAGATGCCAAGTACTCCTGTTCCTTTGTCAATCACGTAGAATATCAAAGGCTTGCCAAACAACTCCTGATAAATATAACACTGAGAGTCGTAGTTATATGACTTGGCACTGTACTTAAACTTGTGGATGTCGCTTGTGGTCTTGAGGTCAATCACAGCGTCACTTGTTACGATGTCTGCCTTCCCCTTCCACATCATCCCCTGAATCATGCCAACCGCAGGGGTCTCGTAAAGATTCCCTGCCTTGTAAATCTCATCATAAAATGCAATATTTCCATTAATAATGCTCACAAGATTTTTAATTTCTTCTTGTTCTTTCTTTAGCATACACATGCCGGTGTTGTTGTCCCCACAGAATACCTTGTATTCCTTTGTGGTGCGAGTACTCACGTCTACCGAGATGACGCCCTTAGCCTTCTCAGGCTCCAATATTAATTGATGGAAGTATCTACCGTCCATAAACGCCTTGTTGTCCTCGCGGGGCTTCTTAAAGTCCTTAGGATTGCTAAGCAATATACCAATGTCTGAATTGGATAGATAGTTTTTGCCGACACCTCTGTAGTACTCATCGTCATCCCTGAGCAATGATATTATTTCTAATTGGTCTTGTGTCATTATTTAGAATTTATTAGGGTCTCGATTTCTTTTTTTAATGCAGGGCTTACCTTGTACTTGCGAGCTAGTTGAGAACTAATCTTCTCGAAGCCTAGTCCCTTGTTGGTAGATATGTAGCTCACAACTGAATCCCAATTAATGGTGCCCTTCATCAAGTCCATCAATTCGTCAGGAACTACCGTGGGTGCTTTTTTAGTTGCCGTAGTTTCTCCCTCAGGCAGGTCCTCATTTGCGTAGATATAGATACCTAAGCCAAACATGGCTAAGTTTTTAACTAAGCAACGCATAATGGTCTTGTTGATGTCGAAGGTAGTTGCCGGTTCAACTTGCTTGTCGCCAAAGCGTGTGCTGTAGCTATATGACTTCTTTAGCATTGACTTGTTCGCTCCGTCCATGACCGGTAGCCACATCTCCAAGGTCTCGCCCTCTATTGTAACCGTGGTGTGGCACATGAACCCAAGCTCCTCGTCATACTCTGTCTCTAAGGCTTTATACGTAGCATCGGGACACTCTTTTTTTGTTACCGACCATGCCCATGCCCACGACAGATATTTCAGTTCCTTTTTCTTTTCAACGTGTTCGTTCACGTTAATAGCCGACAGTCTTTCAAAAACTGATTTTTTGTTTTCCATTTGATTAAATTTAATTATTGATTTGATTTTTTTACTATATAAAGACAGCTCTCTCTATCTCCTTCACGATAGACACGTAGTCTTTATCGTCTGCAATTTTTTGTTCAACTGCTGATATTCCATGTATGATAGAAGAGTGTTTAATGTCATACCCTGACTCGTTCATATACTTTTGTATGTACGTAATTTGCATGGGTCTCTTTGCGCACAGGTAATATACTAAATGCCGAGCGTCTACTAACTCTCGTTTCTTTGACTTGGAGAATATATCGTCCTTGTTGATACTGAACAGGTCAGCAACCCTTTCTACATATTGATTAAATACATCGTGCTTCATAACTCTTATCTTATTTTAGAACAAATATAGTTAATATGTTCATATATGGTTCATTTATTTGTTAATTATTTCCAATAATTTTATTTCCGATTCGTCAAGTGACCGGCTTTTAAAGTTTTCATCTACCATAAACTCACCCGATGATAGTAATTGAATAATATGTCCTCCAATATATTCCACAACGTCTGTACAATTTTTTTCTAATTTTGCCTCAGGGTTCTTCTCAAGGTATGCACCCCTTACAGTAAACCTTCCGGTTAAACTGAATTTATTTAATTTCTCCATAAATTTATTTAATTATTTTTAAAAGTTTTACATCAATTCCAAGTCGATTGGCTATGTCATCCATTGTTAATTCAACAGTTGGCTTTGGTCTGTTACCATCAATAAGCCCACTACTATCTTCAAAATAAATTAAACTACCTTTTTCATCATATTCATATTTATTCCAATCTCCATCATAATTTTCCCAATAAATTGTATTGCCGTTTTTATCCCTTATTTCAAAAGGAAATTCTTTTACGTTTAATTGTTCTGCTATTGTTTTCATAATGTTTGTTTTTAATTGCGGCGAATTCGCCATAGTTAGATTTTGTTTATCATAGGGTACTTAGAACCCGCTTAAATTATTTGATTATTTGAATTTCATTTGGTGATAAATACCATGCCCCTAAATTCTTACCACAGTCAATTAATAGCAACTCGGCATCTTTAAATATTTGACATACGTTGCCTGTTGACCCAACAACTCCACCATCTACGGATTGAGGTGCATTTACCACCTTTACCGTATCGTGTATTTTATAATCTGATATATGTGCCATCTTACTTTGTTTTAATAATTAGATTTATTTTTCAACAGTCATATCCCCCGTAACCCAATTAACAAAATAACGTGGCTGGGGTGGTTTTTGCTCGTTTATAGACGAGGTAAAGGATAGGAGGAAAGTTATTGTGTAAAGGGTGCGTATCATTTTCCTTCACTTAATTTAAGTTCAATAGCATCTCTTATTAATTCAATAGCTAACTGTGTTGATAGTACATTGGTGCCGTACACTTCTTTCAGCAAATCAATAGTCGGCTGATGAATAGCGTTTAACTCGGCATAGCGTTGCCTGTCTTGGGCGGTTAGTTCTTTATCTATCTTTTCCATTTTATTGTTTGAGGGGGTTAAGTTGGGTTAACTCCTTTATTATATCGGCTTTCATGATTAAAATCCCCTCTTTATCAATAATTTCTCGTTCATAGTATTCACCATCACGCCCAAAATCACCGTCAGGCTTGGTTCCAGCCCTTTCAGCTACCCACTCCAACACAAAACCTACTATGCTTTCTAATCCTTGTTGTTGGGTGGCTTGCCAGTTTGCGCCTTGTATGAAGTGCCTTTCTGCTATTTCATTTTCACGAAGTCTAGCATATATGCATCCTTTCTTTGCCGCTTCCTCATAAGCATTTTCAATCTCGTAAACTGTATATAATTTTTTCATATTCTTTTCATTTATTATGATTGCTAACCTAAGTTCATTAAAATTAATTTGCTCATAAGCATCTCCTGCTTTTTCGATAAGAGTTTTGTTGGTGTGTTCCTTTTTCATAATCTTATCTTATTTTACTACTCCCGCTGTTATAGGGGTTTAGTTGTTAAATATAGTTTCTATAATTTTATTATTAATCATGCTACAAATTCGAAGGCATATGGCTGTATATCTCATCCATCCATTTATATCATTAGCCTCTTTAAAGCGTAATTGTAGGTTACGAGCTCTATCGTACATTGTCTGTAATTGATTGATGCTAATGGGCTCAAAAGTGCCTCCATCGTGTGATTGGGTGTATGTCATTATTTGTTAAATATTAAATTTAATTTTTACAACTTCAATAATTGCTAAGTATGTTTTAGCGTGTACATTATCTCCGTGTGTTTTTATTACGGATTCGGTAAATTCTTTGATAGTTCCAAAAAAACACCCATAATTTAATTTAACTAAATTGTCTTTGCATTTAAAAAACGTTGTTGTTCTATTTTCCGAGCTAAAATTTGTAAAAAGGCAATAATCAGAATTACCTGAAACCCATGCGTTACCTGAAATCTCTGCATCACCGCAAACCCATGCATCACCTGAAATCTGTGCATTACCGTAAACCCATGCGTTACCTGAAATCTGTGCATCACCATAAACCTCTGCATCACCGTAAACCCTTGCATTACCTGAAACCATTGCATCACCGTAAACCCTTGCATCACCATAAACCTGTGCATTACCGTAAACCCATGCATCACCGTAAACCCGTGCATCACCATAAACCCATGCATTACCTGAAATCCTTGCGTTACCTGAAATCTG
>Ga0209353_10001449_pt1 | contig 13445 bp, 14 predicted proteins | sample LauGreSpBDMM15SD_2_FD_187561 | JGI IMG/M metagenome (GOLD analysis project Ga0209353, IMG submission 187561) | Freshwater lake microbial communities from Lake Michigan, USA - Sp13.BD.MM15.SD (SPAdes) (version 2) | ecosystem: Environmental > Aquatic > Freshwater > Lake | place: Lake Michigan...
TATGGGAGCAGGCAAAACGACCCTTATTGCGGCAATAGGAAAAGCTTTGGGTATCCAACAGGCCATGTCTAGTCCTACTTTTTCTATCATGAATGAATATGAAGTCAATGGTAAATTGATTTACCATATGGATTGGTATCGTTTAGAAAGCGAGGCAGAGGCAAGGCAGGCTGGGGTAGAGGCTGCGATGGATGAAGCAGATTTGTCTTTGGTGGAATGGCCAGAAAAAGCACCCAATTTGGTACCTGACGGCGCAGTCGTATTCAATATTGAAATACTTGACCCCAGTCATCGTAGAATTTATATCAACAATGAAAATGAGTCAAGCGAATAGGCCTTTTCCTATTCTAGGATCACTAGTATTTTTGTATCTTCATTAAAATAATTCCTATGAGTGTTACCAAGCCACAAATTCATCCTTCATTTTCCTATGAAACACAGGAAGAAGTATTGGATATCCCTCATAGTGCAAAGCCATTGTTTATTGGTATCCCAAAGGAAACTGCATTTCAAGAGAATAGAGTTGGTTTAATTCCTGAAGCGGTGGGCGTTTTGGTAGCAAATGGTCATCGTGTGTTGGTAGAATCAGGAGCAGGGAAAGGAAGTCGCTATACAGATAAAGATTATGCAGAAGCAGGCGCAGAAATTACGTTCGAAAAAGCAGCGGTTTATCAATGCCCAATTTTAATTAAGACGGCGCCTCCAGTAGAATCAGATTTGCCTTTTTTACAGATGCATCAAACTATTATTTCGCCACTACATTTGTCAGCTATCAAGCAGGAAGTATTGGTACAGTTGATGGCGAAAAAAATTACAGCTTTATCGATTGAAAATATTAAAGACGAAAATCAAAACTATCCTATTTTAAGAAGCATGAGTGAGATAGTAGGTAGTGCGGTGATGTTGATTGCAGGACAGTACTTGAGTAACTTCAATCAGGGGAAGGGTGTGCTCTTGGGTGGTATCAGTGGTGTTCCTCCGACCAAAGTGGTAGTGATTGGTGCAGATATTACTGGAGAGTTTGCTGTTCGCAATGCACTCGCATTGGGAGCAAGCGTAAAAGTTTTTGACAACAATGTATCTAGATTACAAAGACTACAAAACAATTTAGGTCAACGTGTATGGACTTCTGTAATAGAGCCAAATATATTAGCTAAACAACTTAAGACCTGTGAAGTAGCAATAGGTGCATTGAGAAGCGAAATTGGAAGAGCGCCTATCGTTGTCACAGAAGAGATGGTGATGAATATGCGTCCAGGTAGTATCATTATTGATGTAGCAGTGGATAGGGGTGGATGTTTTGAGACGACTGAATTGACCAATCATGAAAATCCCATTGTCATCAAACATGATGTCATTCATTATGGTGTACCGAATATTCCAAGTGGTTTTGCGAGAACTGCAAGTCAAGCCATTAGCAATGTGTTGATGCATTTAATGGTCGAAATAGGAGACCAAGGTGGCCTAGAAGAAATCATCTGGCATCATGTGCATCTTCGCGAAGGCATTTATTTATACAAAGGGGCTTTAACTGATTTTTATATCAGTCAAAAATGCAATTTAAAATACACCGATTTAAATTTATTGATTGCAAGCAGAGCTTAAAACTTTGTTTAGTTTTTAAAATCCGAAAGTGAAAGTTGTTGATCACAAAAATGATATTCTTGTGAATCATTGCTAGCTACAATGACTAATTTATGCATCGCATAAGCTTGCATTAAATGATGGTAGGTTTGGATACCTTCTTGGTCCAGATTACTACATGGTTCATCTAGTAATAAGATAGGGGCTTGATCAAAAATAGCCAAGGCCAATTTCAATCTTTGTTTCATGCCACTACTAAAGTTTCTAATTTGTTTATCGGCAGCTTTATGAAGCCCAATTTTTTCTAAAATTTCATTTGGCGTTAAGGCAGGCTGGATGGACTTAAATTGTTGATGAAAAGCAATTTGCTCTAATGCTGTCAATTCTTCCACTAGTTCTAAATAGGGTGATGCAATACTAATCTGTTGGTAAATTTTTGCACTATCAATCGATTGACCATCTGTATTGATCCAATTGATTTGACCTTTTGTAAGTCCAATATAGCCTGCAATAATTTGTAATAGGGTGCTTTTGCCTGATCCGTTGTTTCCAATCAAGGCATAATGATGTCCAGTGGAAAAACTGAAATTAAGATTGGAGAAAATCCATTCTGTGTTGAATCTTTTTGCAGCTGCGGTTAGGTGAATTTGCATATTAATCTTCATCTACAGCACCTTTGACAAAACGCTTGATGATTCCCCTTCCACTATCTCTAATAAAAGTAACAATTTCATCACGCTCATCTGTTGCTGGTAACTCTTCCTCAATAAATGCAAGTGCCTGTGTGGTATTCATGCCTTTATTGAAAATATAGCGATAGATATCTAAAATATGATTGATCTTTTCTAAGTCAAATCCTCTTCTTTTTAATCCAACACTGTTTACGCCTCCATAGCTTAATGGATTGCGAACAGCTTTGATATAGGGAGGAACATCCTTACTTACTAAACTACCTCCAGCGATATAAGCATGTTGTCCAATTTGAACAAATTGATGCACAGCACTCACACCAGCAATCCATGCGTAGTCGCCTAAGGTTACGTGACCTGCAAGCTGAACACTATTGCTCAAGATACAATGGTTCCCAATGACACAATCGTGTGCGATGTGGCTATATGCCATGATTAAACAATGACTTCCAACTTTAGTCACCCAACGATCAGATGTACCTCTGTTAATAGTTACAAATTCTCTAATGGTAGTATGGTCGCCAATCTCAACTGTAGTTTTTTCACCATTGAATTTTAAATCTTGAGGATCAGCACCAATGACTGCACCAGGGAAGATGCGACAATTTTTGCCCACTGTTGTACCATTCATGATGGTTACATTACTTCCAATCCATGTGCCTTCTCCAATAGTCACGTCACTATGAATGACAGTAAACGGATCAATTTTTACATTGGATGCAACTTTAGCATTTGGATCTATATAAGTATATGGATGCGTCATAGGTATAGTTTTATTCTGCTCTTTTTACAACTTGAGCAACAAGTTCTGCCTCTGTAGCCACTTTCCCATTTACATAGACAGTGCCACGCATTTCGCAAATACCTCTGCGAATTGGAGCCATTAATTCTAATTTAAGCAACATGGTATCACCTGGCTTAACCATCTGTTTAAATTTACAATTATTGATTTTTAAAAAATAGGTGTCATAAGTACCTTTTGGCATTGCGTTAATACAAAGAATACCTCCGGTTTGTGCCAATGCTTCAATTTGCAAAACACCTGGCATCACTGGATTTCCTGGAAAATGTCCAGGGAAAAACCACTCATTGAATGTGACATTTTTAACACCAACAATACAAGTGTCTGTTAAATCAATGATCTTATCGACCAATAAAAAAGGATGACGATGCGGTAATGTTTTTTCTATTTGCTCTAAGGAATATACAGGGGTAGCGCTTGGATCATAAACAGGTACATCTTTAACATGCTTGTTCTTTTTGATGTACTGCTTAATTTTTTTAGCAAATTCAACATTGCTACTATGCCCAGGACGATTCGCTATAATTCTTGCCTTTATAGGATAACCAATCAATGCCAAGTCGCCCACTACATCTAATAATTTATGACGTGCAGGTTCATTTGGAAATCTTAATTCTAAATTATTTAAATAGCCTTCACTTTTTACTTCAATTTTTTCGCGCTTGAATACTTTGGCCAATCGACCCATTTCTTCATTCGTAACAGGCTTATCTACCACAACTATTGCGTTGTTGATATCACCACCTTTAATTAAATCATGCTCTAAAAGTGTTTCTAATTCATGTAGGAAACAAAAAGTTCTACAAGGGGAAATCTCTGATTTAAAATCTTTAATAGTTTTAAGTGCGGCATGCTGCGTACCCAACACTGGGCTATTAAAATCGATAAGAGTGGTAATTTGATAATCCAATGCGGGCAATGCGACCATCTCAACGCGCTTATCCTCGTCATAATGGAAAATATTTTCATCAATACTATACCATGCTTTTGCGGCGTCCTGTTCCAATACACCTACATTTTCAATCGCTTCTATGAATGGCGCAGAGCTACCATCCATGATAGGAATTTCAGGTCCGTTTAGTTCAATTAAAATATTGTCTACACCTAAACCAACCAACGCGGCAAGAATATGTTCAACCGTGCTCACTTTAGCTTCACCCACCTGTAATGTAGTTCCACGGCTAGTATCCGTTACCAAATCACAATCAGCTTTGATCACTGGTTGATTTGGTAAATCAACTCTTTGAAACTGTATGCCAAAGCCTGGATTTGCCGGATGTAATGTCATGTCTACTAAAACACCTGTATGTAAACCGGTTCCGCTAATACTTAAACTTTTAGAAAGTGTATGTTGCTTATCGGGATTAAAATTTTGATCCATGTATAACTAATTTAGAATAGCTTACTTAAAAGCTTGATTTAAAGCAAAAATACGGCCGAATTAGGCTTTTTTAGACAGTTGTTGTACTAATATTTCGAGTTCTTGGACTCTTTTTTCTAAATCTGGTAGGTTTTTGACGAAAACCTGGGTTCTTAGGCTTTGTTTTTGTTCTAATGCTGGATTCCCGGCAAGGGTCACATTAGGATGCTTAACTGTCTTAGTCACACCACTTTGAGCAGCAATTTTTACGCCATCAGCTACTGTAATATGACCAGCAAAACCAACCTGTCCTCCGATCATGACATTTTTGCCAATTTTGGTACTTCCACTAATACCTGTTTGAGCTGCAATCACTGTGTTGGATCCTATTTCTGCATTATGTGCAATCTGAATTAAGTTATCTATTTTAACACCCTTCCTAATCATAGTTGATCCAATGGTTGCTCTGTCGATTGTGGTGTTTGCTCCAATTTCAACATCGTCTTCTATGATTACATTTCCAAGTTGGGGTACTTTTTGAAAACTACCATCTTCCTTTGGAGCAAATCCAAAACCATCACTTCCTATGATGCTGCCACTATGAATGGTGACATTGTTGCCAATGATACAATCTGCATAAACTACTACACCTGGATGGATAGTTACATTGTTTCCAATTTTTACATTTTCTCCAATAACAACATTGCTAAATATTTTCACCTGTTCACCCAAAATTGCTCCTTCATTGATATAGGCAAATGCTGCAATAAAATGATATGCACCTAAAGTCGCGGTGGGTGCAATAAATGAGGGAGTTTGAATACCCACAAGATCTTGGGTCTTAAGTGCTTGGTATTTTGTAAGTAGGGTAGCGAATGCTGCATAAGCATCAGGAACCCTAATTAAAGTAGCATCTATTTTTTGTTTTAAAATTTGCTTCTCACTAATAATAATAATTGAAGCAGCGGTAGAATATAAAAATTCTTCGTATTTAGGATTGGCTAAAAAAGAAAGTTGACCATTAGTGGCTTCTTCAATTTTACCGAAATTCTTAACTGTTACAGATGCATCACCTTCAACTTGACCTTGAATCATCATTGCTATCTGTTGGGCACTAAATTCTAGCATGCGTTGCGTTATTTATTTGAATTGGGGGTTATTCGCTTAGCGAACAAATGTAAAATTTTTTAACCGGGGTAGAAAGACTTTCCACAATTAATGCGTTTTGAACCTCTGAAATAGTAGAAATTTCGCCTTTTTTTAGCAAAATATGGATATTCTCACTGTCATTCTTATACAAAGTGTTGCTTGTTTCTCCTTTAAAACATAGGAATGCTGCAGCCTCGTCATCCACATTAAACCTTGCTTTTGTTGCGATTAATGCATCGTTTAAAGCAGCATCGGAGATGGGTTCTGATTGTAATTGGCATTTGTATATTTTTCTATTCAACAATCTGTTGCACAATAGTGCTAAAATTGGATCTGGATGAGATTGCCATTTTTTGATGGCATACATAATATCTGTATCGTCTAATTGGCAGTAGGCTGCGATATCAATTTGCGCTAGGGAAGTAAATTCATTGGATAAGAAATAATCTAAAATTCCGCCAATCGCGATTGAACTGTCTTTTGCTTTGACCAATTGTTTAGCTCTTTGGATAATTTTAACCAACATATTTTCGGCAGCGATGACTGTTTTGTGTCGGTATACTTGCCAATACATAAGTCTTCGAGATACCAAAAATTTCTCTACACTATTGATTCCTTTTTCTTCTACCAATAAAATATTATCTTTTACATTGAGCATTTTTAAAATCCGCTCATAGCCCACCACACCTTCGCTTACACCTGTAAAGAAACTATCCCTTGATAAGTAGTCTAATCTATCCACGTCAAGTTGCCCACTAATCAATTGGTGTAAAAAAGTTTTTGGATATTGATTGGTAAAAATTTGAATGGCTAGATCCAATTGACCATTTAATACAGGATTAGGGTCTGTATTCAATTGTTGCATTATTAATAAAGAAAGCGATTCGTGGTGCACTCCTTTTAACAATACATTTTCTAAGGCATGTGAATATGGTCCATGACCGATGTCATGCATTAAAATTGCGGCCTTAGCAGCTTGTGCTTCTGCAGGACTAATGTCTACACCTTTGTCTTTGAGTTCATTAATTGCAGTACACATTAATTGATAAGCGCCAAGTGAATGGTGTAATCTTGTATGCACGGCACCAGGGTAGACAAGTTGTGCCAATGCCATTTGTTGCACCCTTCTTAGTCGTTGAAAGAATGGATGATTGAAAATGGCAAAAATCAATGGATCATTTATCGTAATAAATCCATGAACAGGATCGTTAATCATTTTTCGGGTCAAAAATTCCATAGGCTAAATGTGTTGACAAAGGTACGAAATGTGAATAACTCCTGCGTTTTATTTAAATAGCTACTGTTCCAAAAAACTATCTTTGTAACACAGCTTAATTAAGGCAAACCCTACTTAAAACAGCCCAATTTTATGAAAATCACACAAGGCACTTTAGATAAATTAGAAGATATTTTAGGTGAATCTGCATACGTAGTAAGATACGAGCGTGGCAATTTCCAAAGCGGTTGGTGCTTACTTGAATCCAAGAAAATTGTGGTCTTAAACAAGTTCTTGAATTTGGAAGCTAGGATCAATACTTTACTTGAATTGATCCCGCAATTAGCTATCGAATTTGATAAGTTGACACACGATTCTCAAAAGTTATATGAGGAAGTGAAGCGCATTGCATTGACAGAAGTATAAATTTTAACCTTACAAGTTTTGTTACGAATCACTATTTTAGGATCAGGCACCAGTACTGGAGTTCCCTTAATAGGATGTATATGTCCAGTATGTACATCGCATGATCCAAGAGATAAAAGGTTAAGGACTAGTATCAAAGTAGAATCTGATACCACCTGTATTATCATAGATACCACACCAGATTTTAGGTACCAGATGTTGCGTACGAAAACAACACATATAGACGCTGTCGTATTCACCCATCCACATAGAGACCATTATGCCGGATTAGATGATATTAGACCATTTAATTTCTTTTCTGGTAAATCAATGCCAATCTTTGCCAACACCATCACGCAGGTAGCCATTCAACGTGATTTTTATTATGCTTTTGAAGCGAACAAGGATGCGGGTTTACCTGAAATGCAATTACATACTATTGATCATGAAAGCCCATTTACGATTGGGGATATTCAATTGACACCAATACAAGTGATGCATCGAGAAATGCCAGTATTAGGTTTTAGAATTGGAGATTTTACGTATATCACAGACGCAAATTATATTGCTGCGGAAGAGCTTGAAAAAATAAAAGGATCAAAAGTACTTATCCTCAATGCACTTCGTCCCGAATCCCATCCCACACATTTTACTTTATCAGAAGCAATTGCATTGACGCAGTCGATGAATATACCTCAAACTTATTTTACGCATTTTAGCCATCAGATTGGCTTACACGCAGATATGGAGCCAAGTTTGCCAAAGGGGATTGCTATGGCATACGATGGGATGGAAATTATCTTATAGCTTTCTAAGTATTTCTACGCAAATCTCACCAGCAGAAAGGCGATAGATTTGGTCAAAATACCCCATGCAATTTGACTGGAAGTCCTATTTCATTTTTACATCTAAGGAGCAAAAAGGAATCCTGGTCTTAGGTTGTATTTTGACTTTGAGTCTATTGTTACATTATCTATTACCTGCGACACCAACTAAGCCTGCTACTTTTTTAAGTTCCACACTCAACCCCAAAGCCTTATTTTATTTTGACCCGAATAGTTTGGATCGTATTCAAGGAATTCAATTGGGGTTGTCTTCAAAACAAATGACGACACTCTATCATTACCGTGAAAAAGGAGGGCGGTTTTATAAAAAAGAGGACCTGCTAAAATGGTATGGCTTGTCTGAAAGTCAAGCGCTAATATTACTTCCTTGGGTCCGTATTAAAGGAGTAGATTCAATCAATCACAATCAGTGGAATAGGAATCAACATTGGGGTAAGTCAGTAGTTACAAAAATTGATATTAATAATCCTAATGTATTGGATTGGGTTAAAGTGACAGGGTTACCTGCTTATAAAGTGAAACGAATTTTAAAGTATCAAAAATGGACAGGAGGATTTACAAGTGTGCAAAGTTTAAAAAAAGTATATGGCATCACTGCTTTTGATTTTGAAATGATGTATCCATATTTAAAGTTTCAACCCGTTTTATTTAAAAAGATGGCCTATCAGATGATGCGATTTGAGGATTGGATGGCTCTTGGTATATTTGATGAAAGAACCGTTTGGTCAATATTAAAGCTTAGAAAAGAAAAGCAGGGTAAGTTGACTTGGTCTGAAATGGTGATTCATTTTGATTTAACTGAATCAGAGGCCATGATCTTAAAAAAAAGAACCAATCTAAGTGATTGAAAAACAATTAAATAGGCTGGCTCAAATGGCTATGCCAAATTTTTTATTCAAAAAGGGATGAATACAAAATTATTATCCTAAGTTTAGAAAAGGATTTAATCCTGAACATCGATTGCTTGCTTATGAGGCTCCTTGAACAAAGGAGCCTTTTTTATGCAAATTATTTATGCTTGAAAATTTGATTTACAGCACCGCCTAACATTGGGAATTTTTCTTTTACAAAAGCAGCAATAGTTTCGATAGATTGTTTTGCTTGTTCTGGTGTTACACCTGCTTCTTTTACTAAACGGTCAATTAGTTCTTGCATAATTTTATTTTTATTAAGTTAGTCGTAATACTTGTTTAAGCAACTTTTAAAGCGCTTAATTTACTTTTATCAAACATGTCTTTTGCATAGGCTAAAGTCACATTAAATTCTTTGATGTCAGTTCCTGGAAGTTCAAACATAGCTTGGGTAAATAAACTCTCGCATATGCTTCTTAATCCTCTAGCGCCTAATTTGTATTCCATTGCTTTAGCCGTAATAAAACCAAATACTTCTGGTTCAATTGTTAGCTTGATATCTTCTATTGCAAATAATTGCGTGTATTGCTTAATTAAAGCGTTTTTTGGCTCTGTTAAGATACTTCTTAAGGTATCAGCATCTAATGGTTCTAAATGCGTCACAATTGGAAGACGTCCTAGCATTTCTGGAATTAAGCCAAAAGTTTTGATGTCTTGAGCATTCACGAAACGCAATAAATTTTTGCGTTGTAATTCTTGTTCATCTTTATTGACACTAAATCCAATGGCATTGGTGTTGATTCTTCTTGCAATAATTTTGTCAATGCCGTCAAAAGCACCTCCGCAAATAAATAAAATATTTTTAGTGTCTACTTTAATCATTTTTTGATCCGGATGTTTTCTGCCACCCTGTGGAGGCACCAACACTTCTGTTCCTTCAAGCATTTTTAGCAAACCTTGTTGTACTCCTTCTCCACTTACATCACGCGTAATGGATGCATTGTCACTCTTGCGCGCGATTTTATCAATCTCATCAATATAAACAATGCCTCTTTGAGCCGCTTCTACATCATAATCGCAATTTTGTAAGAGTCGGGTTAACATGCTCTCCACGTCCTCGCCAACATACCCTGCTTCTGTAAATACAGTTGCATCCACAATAGCGAATGGTACATTCAAAAGCTTAGCGATTGTTTTTGCAAGCAAGGTTTTACCTGTACCCGTTTCGCCAATCATAATGACATTGCTTTTTTCAATCTCTACCTCATCCTTGATGGTACTAGGCAGGTTAATACGTTTAAAGTGATTGTATACAGCTACGCATAGTATTTTTTTTGCCTCATCTTGCCCAATGATGTATTGATCCATAAAAGCTTTAATTGCAATAGGCTTTTGCACTTTTAGTGTACCAGCTTTTCCAGCTTCCTTTTTTTGATGAAACTCTTTGTCTACAATTTCATGAGCGTGCTCAATACAGTGCTCGCAGATATGACCTTCCTGTCCAGCAATTAGGATTTTTACTTCCTCTCTGCTACGGCCACAAAAAGAACATTGTATATTTTCTGTCTTACTCATTTTCATTTAATCCAATTTATTATAAACTCTTTGCAATCTTATCTACGATACCATATTCAACAGCTTCTTTGGCATTCATCCAATAGTCTCTGTCAAAGTCAGCCATGATTTGCTCCATTGATTTATCACAGTTTTTAGCTAGAATTTGAGCACCTAATTCTTTGGTCTTTCTAATTTGTTCTGCTTGAATTTCAATGTCTGCACTTGTCGCTTGAAAATAACCACCCAAGCTAGGTTGATGTATCATGACTTCACCATGTGGGAAAATAGTTCGCTTCCCTTTCTCACCCATACTCAATAAGATAGAACCCATACTTGCTGCTAAGCCCATACAAGTTGTGTGGACAGGGCTTTTGATTAAGTTCATTGTATCAAACATCACCATGCCGCTTGTTACCACGCCACCTGGACTATTGATAAAAAAATTAATTGCCTCACCAGGCTTATCGGCATCCAACAACAAGAGTTTAGTAACGATGTCTCTTGCCGACTTATCATCTACCACACCCCATAAATAAATTGATCTTTTTTCAAAAAAGATTTGCTCCATTTTTCTATTTAAAAAAGAGGGCGCATTGTCTTCTTTTTTATCATCTCTTGGTTCTTCCTCATCCTCCATTAAAAAACGATTCGTGCGTATCATATAAACAATTTAAATTAGTATAATTATTTCTTTATTTTTCTAGGATTGGTTAATAAAACTTCATCTACTAAACCATATTCCTTTCCTTCAGCAGCAGTCATCCAGAAATCTCTATCACAATCTTTAGCAACTAATTCTACCTCCTTATGGGTATGTGTTGCAATCACTTCGTATAATTCGTGTCTTAATTTCTTAATTTCTCTTGCAGTAATTTCAATATCAGAAGCTTGTCCTCCGATAGCACCACTTGGTTGGTGTAACATAATTCTACTATGCCTTAACGCGGTTCTTTTTCCTTCAACACCTGCACATAATAAAATAGCACCCATACTAGCAGCCATACCTGTACAGATAGTAGCCACATCTGGGCTTATAAATTGCATCGTATCATAGATCCCCAATCCTGCGTAAACACTTCCGCCTGGGCTGTTAATATACATTTGAATGTCCTTTGTGCGGTCTGTACTTTCAAGGAATAGCAATTGAGCTGTAACGATATTCGCTACATAATCATTGATGCCTTCGCCCAAGAAAATGATTCTATCCATCATCAAACGGCTAAACACATCCATGCTTGCAACATTCATTGGTCTTTCTTCAATAATATAGGGTGTCAAGTTGGTCACACTATTTTGATATTGATGAAGACTGTTACTTCCGATCCCTCTGTGTTTGATCGCGTATTTTTCGAATTCTTTTCCTATGTTCATATATGCTTTTTTCAGTGTGTAAAGGTAAAACCTATTCTCTTAAGCTATTGCAAAAAGAGTGCCAAATTTGAGTGAATTCATGATAGAACTACAAAAGCCCTGTTTTACAGGGCTTTTGCTATTAAAAATAGGTTAATTAGTGCTTGTGGCTATTCAATAAATCGGCAAATTTCTCTGCTGCGATTGGCTCTTCTTTGGCAGTTACTTCTGCTTCTAAAGCATTGAATAATTTATCTGTGCTAATTCTATGGTAGCTATCTTCTACAAATTTTCTGTCTTGCATCATACGAGCAGCATAGTCTTCTAACCATTGGTCATTATCGCCCAATGCACCCAACTGGCCACCCATATAACTCATCAATTGTTGCTTTGCAAAATTCTTTAAATCTTCTGCAACAACTTCCACTTTATGGTCTCCAATTAATTGAGTACTAATTACGGTCCACTTTAATTGATCTTGGAATACTGGATATTCTTTTTCTGCTTCTTCTTCAGTTCTTTGTTTGTCTCCGCCTTTTTGTAACCAACGCTTTAAAAATGCGACAGGGAAATCCATTTTAGTTTGCTCAATCAAGCTATGATAAATTTGATCATGTATTTGATTTTTTGCTTGTTGATCATAGTAACCTTCGATATCTTTTTTAACAGCTGCCTTGAATTCTGCTTCGTTGGTGATAGCTTGATTAGGGTAGGTTACTGTAAATAAAGTCTCATCTAAAGGAGCTTTTTCAACTAAGCCTACTTTAGTAATAACAAGTTTGAAATATTTTTCAGCATCGTCTTTGGTCAATGCCAAATCATTTAAAATAATATCTAATTCTTTGTCATCAAAGGCTTTCTTTAATTGAATTACAACAGTATCGTCGTTCTTCTTACCAATGAATTGTTTTCTTTGTTTTTCATTAAAGTATTTAATCAATAAAGAATTGTCTTTTTTGATACCACCTTCAACTTCGTTACCATCTTTATCTGATTCAATGAAAGTCACATTCAACACATTGTCTTCACTAGTTGAAGCTTCAGGTTCAGTCATGTTGCCATTTCTGATTTGTAGACGCTCAACTTCGTTTTGAACCATTTCGTCTGTTACTTGAATCTTATATTTTTTAACTTTGATATCTTTTATTTTCAAGTCAAAGCTTGGCTTCAATCCAATTTCAAAAGAGAAATCGTAATCAGTTGGATTGTTTTGGTCCATGTTCGCAAATGCGGTCTCTACCGGAAGTGGTTGAGCAAAAATGTCAATCTTTTCTTTTGCGATATATTGATTCATCTCATTCTCCACTGTTTTTAAAATCACTTCAGTGAATACAGATTGGCCGTACATTTTTTTAATCATACCAGCTGGCACCATTCCTTTTCTGAATCCAGGAATATTTGCCGTTTTGGCATGCTTCTTTAAATTTGTTTCGTATGCAGTCAAATAATCCGCTTTCGAAATTGTCACCGTTAATTGATCATTTAAAGGCGCAATGTTGGTTCTTTTTATGGTTGACATAGGTGTTGCTTTTACTTCTTAATTGAAATGTTTAAGGGGGGCAAAGGTACAATTTTTGCTTATAAATTAGGCATTATAATAAGAAAAAGGCCCCAAATTGGGGCCTTTTCTGTGCGGA
>Ga0209353_10001453_pt1 | contig 13433 bp, 14 predicted proteins | sample LauGreSpBDMM15SD_2_FD_187561 | JGI IMG/M metagenome (GOLD analysis project Ga0209353, IMG submission 187561) | Freshwater lake microbial communities from Lake Michigan, USA - Sp13.BD.MM15.SD (SPAdes) (version 2) | ecosystem: Environmental > Aquatic > Freshwater > Lake | place: Lake Michigan...
ATAGAATCAACTTATGATAAAGTTATACTATTTATTTTTAAGTTCTCCGCATAAGTAATTAGTTTTGTATGTTTTAAATACCAAATACCTTGGAGAAATGCATCGGTCAAATCGTCTTTTTTCGGCGTATTTAAAACGTCTACCCAATTTCCTAAAGTCGGGTTAATTTCTAAAAATTTGTTACAAATATCCACACTTGTTTTTTTGTGTTCCTTGTATATGTCGCGCGCACTCGACGATATTTGATTTGAAATAGTTACACTATCATCCATATTCGATGACTCGGATGGTTTAATAACAAAATGTTTCAGTTTATTCGCAGATGATACGAACTCAATATAGGGTGTATTTGGTTGCATAATATAATACTGCGCCAACATACCTTGGACGGTTTTCATACGAGTGGCGATTGGCGATATCTGGTTTTCCATAATAACGTGTGTTATATCGTCCACATCAAGTAGGTCATCCAAACACTGTTTCATATTTCGCCCCACTGTGATTAAATCGGTGTCTCCCGCGGTTTTCGCCCTCTTGGCCAAGACGGGATTAATCCCGCGCGCATCAAACTGTTCTAAGACAATTTCTAAACAACTCTTCTTTGTTTTCGGAGCCCCTCCTTCTGTAAAAAAATTCATCTTATTGCCTATATCAACCAATTCATCGCGACCCATTTTTTTAATACTGGCGCTAGAATTCAGTTTATTTCGAATAATCCAAGAATTGTCCTTAGCGGCGGCATTCGCATGAGTTTCACAAAAATATTGATCATTTTTCGTATATTTTGCTTTGCGGTCACATTTGCGGATAGGTTGTTTTTTCGACGTCTGTTTTAAATTACATGTGCACGCCTGTGCTATAACTACATCATCCATCAAATTTAATACACCCCAATCTTGGATCCGAAGTGAATCAAATTCGGCCTCGAAAATACAATACGCCATATTTTTTATACCTACGTCAAAACTGATCAATTTCATGAGTATATAGGGGGATACACACCTAATATTTATATGGGTGTTTACCAAAATGTAGAAAATTAGTCGACAGAGTTTAATGCGGCGGTAGCAAGTCGGTCGGCATGATGATTCCCAACGGAATGCATGTCGGATAACCCAGTATGTGCCTTCACATGAATAAATCGTATATTCGGTTCGCGTGAATACAATGTGTATATTTGTCGAACAAGTTCCTTATTTGGAATATCATCAACCCAGCCCTTTTTCGCACATCGTTCGCCGTAACTAGATGCGCACTTTATTGAATATTCTGAATCGGTTACAATCGCAACTCGTTTACCACTGCGAATATCCGATTCTATAAATGGAAACGCGCGAATGATCGCAGTTAATTCTGCTACATTATTCGTCTGTTTTCCAGGCAAGCGCATGGAAACGTTACGAACATCACATTCTCCGAAGTAAACACCGATTCCTGCAGATGCGCCGCGCATACCATTTTTACTACACGCACCGTCGGTATATACATAATAATCTGTGGGAGATTCGCGGTTGAGGGAAACAACGGCACTCACTGGAAGACCACTTTGGCTAAGATGAAGACTAACGCTTTCGTCCAAATTTTTGGATGTTATAAACGCCTGTGCGTCGATCTTTGTATCGAATTTTTTAAAGAGCGCGCCGCTAAAACCTTGGACAGAATGTTTACAATCTGTCCAATTCGTAAATACCCCAACAGTACGCCCATTTGCTACTGCATAAAACATAATATAATATAATATATAATCACCTATAACCATACGGTCTAAACAATCAATTTTGCGAATACTTTTCGAATTACTTGAATTCGAGCGTCTAAATAATCAGACGTGAGGAATAAAAATGCGGTTAGCGCACTTGCTGACTGTATTTCCTTCAATTTAATATGTTTTAACCCACTTATACCATCAAACGGCGACGGAATTAATCGAATAATAAGTCTTCCAAAATAGGACACAACCGCCAAAATACATACCGCGACTACCACCTTGGTTAATTCCTCACCCATAAGTGAAAACGTATAATTGTTGTGGTCGTTTTCGTGTAATGGAATATCTACCTTCTTTAGAAGCCGATCTATTGGAATATTAAGTAGAATAGCAACCAAGAACTGTATAGCAACTACATACATAATATCGAGCGATTTTATAAAAATAAACGGAACCATTATAAAATATACAATTATTTTTTAGCCATATAGGAATATAATTGCGCCTGCGTCAATGTTTGAGGCTCGTATTTTTGCGACAATTCGTCGCGAGACAAATACAATTTCTTCAAATCGCTTGATTCCGACATGACGACCCCCGGTTCGCGGTATGCGCGACCAGTGTTCGGGATTGGATTACCTGATCCACGTTCAGATGGACGAAATCGTTCAAAATATCCACAGTCGTTGCAAGCCTCTCTAAAGTTAGATTCCGCGATTTCCTGTGAATGTTCGGTCAAATATTTGCGATATTCCCAATTCGATTTGACTCCACTTTGCTTTATAAGATTGTCGTTTAAAATGGCCTCGGGTTGATAAGACGCAATCAATGACCGACTGTCCCCCATATTTGAAGGAAAATCGGGATATACGTTATTTGTAGCATATCCAAGACGCGATACTTGTCTTGGCGCTTGTTCACATGCGTATGCCGATGATATTGGTTCTGGCTGAGGGTAAGAAAACATTATATATTATTCTACATATATTGTTTTGGAGGGAAACGTATGCGACAACCGAAGTTTCCCGTGTGGAACACTTCTCTTCACTTCGCTCACACCCGCGTTCCGGTCGCTCGCCTCCGCTAACGCTCCGGTTCGCTCCAAACTCCGTAGACATAGTCGAATGAGTTTTCAGAAACTCCTTCGAAGGAGTTCGGCTACGGATCACTTCAATTTACCTCCGTGGATGCATTTGATGAAATAGAATGAGTTTCGATGATTTCAATTAATTGCGCCTTCTTCATCTTGGTCGCGTCGATCACCCAACCCTTTTCGACGACGAATGCTTTTAAAGCGCCTAAATTCATTTTAGTATAATTCTGTAAAGATGCAGATTGAATTGGTAATGCGACTTCGGATGCATCGATATGTATATCATCGGACGAAACAATATTTAGCTTACCTACATCGTTTGATACAATAGTTTCTGCGTTTACATTCGTGTCGTCTTCGTCGGATACCAGAATTCTTTCGTGTTCAGAATCGCTATCGCAATCACTATCATAATCACTATCGCACTCGCTGTCGGATTCACTATTACTGTCTTCTTCTTCTTCTTCATCATCTTCGTCAACCTTATTTAATTCCTCTGCACGGGCGGCGCGAATGTTGTCTGAAAGAAGGCTCGTATCATGCGGAGATATAGCGTTATGAGGATACGGTGTGGAAGGACGGACATACGACAAGACCACTCCCTTTACATTTGATAACTCTTGGGCCAGGTTATTGATTATCTCAAACATAGTATCTTGTTTGCTTTCGGCAATACTCAATCTCTGTTTAAAGTGGTAGACCAATAAGAGAATCAATACAAATGTTATGCCTAAACTAATAAAGAACGACGTTTCAATAAAACTAAATGCGGACATTTTTTTATAATAATTGAATATTTAAACTGCAGAAAATAAACGAACGGGTTGGACAAAGACCTTCGATATGCGTCGCACATCTCCGGAGTTCAGTCGCTCTAAATCCGAAAACTCCGGAAAATTCTACTAGCGCCTACACTTCCCTTCGAAATATTGTGTATTCATAGTATATAATAGCGCAAATGGATACAACTCCACGAAATACCGAATTTAATAATATAGAACCTTTATCTGAAACGATGAATCAAGGAGAACCTGAAAATGCCCCGTCAAGTATGGTTTCTAAAAATGTGATTATTATCATTTTGGCGTCTCTCCTGATTTTATCATTTTTAGGAGTAAATATATTTCAAAGTGTGATTGTTGCGATACAAAATCTTGTAGCGCAAATATTGTCCATATTTGGGTTTTATACAGGCCTATTGATTAATTCTACAGCAGATGTTGTCGGTGATACGGCAAAGGGCGGGGTAGATATCGCCGAAGGAACTCTTCACTCAATTGGTAATTTGTTACAAAATGAGGATAATATGAACGGAACTCCGCCTGCTCAAATGCAATGGAACACGAATCTGTTTAATTTGAATCCTACCGAAAAACCCGATAGTGGATCTCAATCGGCAAAGCCCGAAGTTACTATTCCCCAAAATATAGATTCTGATTTAAACAAGGGAACGCCGAAAGTTCCTAAGTATGAGCCGTCCGATTCAACTGCGAATAATTTAACATGGTGTCCTGTCGGATATTCGAATGGAACCGGTAAATGTATTCAAACTAGCACGAATGAAAAGTGTATGTATGGAAAGGTATTCAAAACGAAGGGTGAATGTGAAAAGGATATAGACCAGGTCCCGTTTGTTGGATACGCATCCCAAGGGCGGGAAATTAATTGGGGGCGTCCGCCTCCACCACCGCCACCGGCCGCATTAACTCCGCCATACCAACCCCAAATGTTTAATGAACTTCCTGGGCAATCTTGTGGTAAACCGCCACAATTTTCTAATTTTGGGCAGATGGGACAACCGATTGTCTATAAACCGCCCGCGATGACTGGTCCGATCCGGCAACAGCCGAACTTCTATAATCCCATGGCTGCGAATATGAATACACCACCTCAGCAATCGAATGCGAATGCGAATGCGAATGCGAATGCGAATGCGAATGCGAACCCGCCTTATGTCCCGCCGGCGCTGCCCCCAGTTCTACCTCCAAGTAATATAAATAACCCAATTAGCACAAACGCGCAACCATCGAACGGCTATACTCCAATTATACCATCCGTGTCACCACCTGCTAGCCAATCTCAATATCCAACTATAGATGTTACTATAGTAAGCTCACCTGCGGTCCCAATGTGAAGCGATCCGTAGGCGATAGCCGTATTAGTGAACGAACCGGTCTAATGTAATACGCCCTTCTCCTATAAGGCGATTGCAAGCCAAGAATGTTGGGTCATTTGGATTCATTATCTCGCCAATAATTTCATATCTTGGTTCGCCGCCAATATTCGATACATAGTGATCAATTTGATAAAAATACATTGGATAATATACCTTGGTCATCCAGTCATCGCAAAACCAGTTTTTTATTTCTTCGGGGAAATAAAAACCAAATATTTCCATGTGCTTTCTAGAAACAAACGATTGTGTTTGTATAAAACGACTCCCACCGGGTAAAGAATCTTTCGACCCATGTTTGATGCGTCCGTAGTCAAGGGGGCCGGTTAATCCGACACCCTTGTTTTTTTCCAACATTTTAATTGAATCGGTTACCCAATTCTTACTGCGAAATACAATGTCGTCTCCCGACTGAAAAAAATATTCGCATCCGTCACCGTAAGCCTGTTTAAATGCTCGATTCCACATATGCGTAACCCATCCCTTTTGTATACCTTGAGTGGAAACGAATTTGATTGATGCGTTCTTCATGACCGAGACATATCTCTTAATTTGATCGCGCACATGAGGGATCGATAAAATACGATCATCATCATCAACGGCCAAATAAATAGTGTATTTGTATCGAATACAACATGTTGTAAAAAAAGAGGGGAAAAAAATAGAAAATAATGCGGTTTCCTCTAATTTATTCCATGGTCGATTTCTGCTAGTGCTCGGTATTAATATACCAATGTGCGAAGACATGATATTTAAAATATAGGTTATTTGTCTATATTGGTTTATTTTACATTCATTCTATTAGCGGCTTGGACGAACCGCAGTTTTATATATAAAGAAGTTTTATACAAAATGATATAAGTACTATGATCTTCACAATATAATATAATGGATATTAGTAGCAATATGATTTGGTCAAATTTTCAGGGGGGAACTATAGATTCTGAATTAATCGAGGACGCAGAAACGGTTGGTGCTTCTGGATCTGTTACTATATCTATCGGAATGGACGTCGATGAACCGGAGACTGAATTTGCGAACATAATGGACATAGATTTTGTAGCAAACTCAAACTCAGTTGCGACCAATGAACTCGACGAGGACTACCATTATACGTGGGAGGGGGATTTTTTTAAACAGTTCAGTTGGTTGAAAGCCCAAGATGATGGGGGTGGCGATGACGATATTGATTTGGATATCCAATCAATACCACAGGCCGAACGAATGCGAGTTTTCTTACAATGTTGCAAATTAGTTGAGAACAAAAATAAATCTGTTCTTGAGGATGAAAACGAAATGTCGGATGATGCATATAGTGCACCACTATATATGTATTACGTATCTTTAGAAAATCAAAAGTTGATGTTGCATGTTGATTTTAAAAAGGATTATGATACGATCATTTCGGATTGTGAGAAGTTATATGAGTATGTAAAGATAAACCACCCCCTTCGAGTTATATATGTAACGGAGGTGCAAGACTTATATGACGTAGATAAGGATGTGAAATTATATATGAATATGTTTGGGGTTGATAATACTCGAGGCGGATCATATACGGATGTGGAACTTCCTGACTATTTATTGAAAGCACTTACACATGAACAACAAATCGTAGATATAGAATATTATGTTAACCGGATCATTTAAGCATAATATATTTGGTCGGAACACTGCCGTTCCAGTCACTTTACTTCGGCTCCGATGACGCTCAAAAATGTAGAAGCAAAATTTTCATCAATCGTTCAACTATTTTGGCTATCGCCGAAGGATCGCTTCAATCCAAAAATTTTTATTCATTCCTCGAATACCGAGTACGGTATTATGCTAAATTATTTATATCGCACAATAGTATAATATTCGAATTCAATAATATGATAATTAAATTATTTACTATGGTAAAAAATGAGGTTGATATAGTGGATGATTGGTTAAAATATCATGGAACCCTATTCGGATATAATAATTTAAATGTAATTGATAATATGAGTGATGATGGGACATACGAAAAATTACAAGAATATGTGAAAAAGGGTATTCGACTATATCGCGAATTGGACTATACGAAAAAGGGTGATTATATGAATGAATTGATACACCAACCAGATCAGGGCGATTACGATATAGCATATCCGTTAGATATAGATGAATTTATTGTCTATTATGATAAAGAGAAAAATAAGCTGCTACCCTTCAAGACAGTTGGTTATTTGAATTCGTTGAATCTCGAACATAATGTGTTTAAGGCAAACTATATTCAAGTCCAAATTAACAATGGGTCTATTTATGGATATAAACATGCGACAGTCGATGCAGAACATGGAAAATATGACGATTATAAAGACATGGCGAAAACGTTTTTCAATCGGCACACATGGAAGGGTGAGATTGACCATGGAAACCACTATTGCACACCGGATTATTTTATGACTGACGTATGTTTAGTTCATTATCATTGTCGAAACCTCGATCAAATGAAGGCAAAGGTAATAAATAACGTCAAAGGATTGGGTTATGACGAGACGAATATTAAAAAATTACAGGAAAATCTACATGGTTGCGGGAATCATCATGTAAAACACATGATTGCAATATTAAACGGCACATTTTCAATCAATACAAATTTTCAGTCGGATAATCCGGTCATTTTAAAACCGTTGTCTACTTTTATTAGTATGTTATAGAGACATATTTGGAGCGATCCATAATCAAAGAGAAACGTAGGTGATAGTCAATGTACGAAACTCATGATAATGTATTAAATACATTACCATATTTGGATTAAAACTATGCATTTTTCTACACCGGAAGTGCAGTTACAGCAAAAGCATTGTATGATATATCTGAGCTTTGAACAACGACGGCATTTTTGCTTATGTCTGTATTTGCCTGATATAATGTGATGATGCTATTTATATTACTATTCTGCAGATTACTAGTATTTGTTATTAAATTCACATCTTCAATATTTATGATTGTCCCATACTGAACGTCGCTTAAACTAGACGCTTTATCGTTTGTAATATTACCACCGTTTACATTACTCCTATACGCTTTTCCTCCAGATATATCTGTAGAATATTCCGAGTATCCCATGTTTACAGTTATCACAAACGTATATACATATTGAGTAACTGTTTGCAATTGAATTGGTGGTATATATATCGCTCCAACAAACTGTGTTATATTTACTGACCCCGTTACACTAGTTTGAACGTCTATAGACATGTTGACTGCCGATACGTATAAATCGGTAGAAGACAGTGGATTAGCGCCATTATAAACTGCATTTTGGGATGCTACAAGTGAAGTGCTATAATATACATCCATCTTCGCGCTTTGAATAAACAATTGTGCCGAGTTTATCTTATTTGCTATAACGGTGCTATTAAAATAGGCCGTATATGTTATCGAAACAGGAATAGTAAACCCGAATGTAAAATTGTTTGTATCCGGACTCAATATAATAATATCGGCCAATGTATTCTCGCTTCCATTATCATTCGTAATATTGTAAATAGGAAAGATGTCGTATAGACGTTTAAACTCATCATATGGTATATCTTGAAATGTGATAGTTTGAGCATTTTGATAGTTATATAATGGAACCGCCGGATCATAATACAACATGATTGGTGGACCCGGTACATCACATGCGGTTGTTGACGTAGGCACTAACGATCGTGGACATGCACGAGACGTTGTATTAGATACACTCGATAGGTATGCGAATTTTGATCTTTTCGATGAATTGTTCGTCGAGTTTTGGTATCTCAGTATTTCGGTTTTTCGACGCATATCTAATTCACGTGGGGTGTATATTAATACTCCCGACGAATCGTATATGTAAGGCGATGTTATATCGTATCTGGTATCACTACCGGCTTCGTGTAAAAAAAACCGTTGACGTTGGCGGCGCTGGTTTGTGCAAGTCAGCAAAATGTTCGCCATTGAAATATTATGTATATAGATACTTAATATTTGAATATAAAAAATTCAATTCGCTCGATTACTATGCATTTGACGAATACCACAAATTCGATATGTAGTATGGAAATCCACTCGCGTCTGCGGTTCCGGCCGCATTCGCCGCGTTTGTGTTTCTACCCCATGAAACAATATTATTAAGTTGGAATATACTGAGCGCCTTGTCGAAATATTGTAAATCCGCAATATTACCATTAAACCCGCCATTGTTACATATATTCACATTCTGGTAATTCTGTTTTGGTACATCTTGTAGAATATTTCGCGAAACAATCGTTCCATTGATATAGACGTCCAACGCGGTATTCTCAATTCGGATCGCACAATGAAACCATTTTCGCAACGGAATGTTTTTTATAGTAATCACTTCCTGCGGATTCGATGCAGAAACCGTATTCATCGCAACCGCCAGATTGTTTCCGCTATTGTCTAAATAGAGGCCAGGTCCATTATTTACATTAGCCATACCATTGTCGCCGTATGTTGCGTTACCTTTGTTAAATATAAGTGAATATTGAGGCTTTTTCACAAGATCATTTACAAATATCCATAAACACCATGTGAATTCAATTCCCGTATTTTGATTGTTCGAACGTAAAATCGGTATAGAATTCGCGTTTTTAGGGTCCTGGTAGATGATAACTTCATTCGCTGCATTCATTGTTCCTGAAACGAGATAGGGGCTTCCTTTGGGCTTCATAAAATATCCAATAATTCTAACTCCTAAATTAACTAGAATCATGAATCCAATTAATACTAACAATATGAATGCGAATTTCGCAACCAACGTGTTTGAACTAAGGAAATCTGTGCTCGATCCGACTACATCGGCGTCGCCAAAACTAGATATAGATTCATTTACGTATGTAGATGCACTCGATACCTTGTTGGATACATTTGACGCGAACGACGATAATCCTTCGGTTGTATTCTCAACGGCCTGGGCTATCGCAACTGGAATTTTACTATTTTCTATATTTGGTGGAGCAGCTTGATCCATCTTTGTAAATATATCTGTTATATATTTACAACATCTTTTTTTTGGAACAATCTATAACCATGGGTAGTCGCAAACTCCTTCGACTAGCGTCTTCGGAGTTCAATCCAAAACTGCGGTTCGCTTCGCATCACCTACGTTTTCGTCCACATGTATAATTACATCCCAACTGTATATGACGATTGTTGAACATTATCTTTGAAAATACCTAGATTAAAACTGTAACTTCCGAAGAATTGAGACATCGCATTACCATTTCCGGACAAGTAGTTATCCCAAGCCTCTTGGGGACCAATTGGGTTGTTCCAATTCTGAAACCCAGCCACATAGCAATCCCACCCTGATCCATACAAGACCGGAGAATCTTTTGCGGTTGCGGGCTGATTCGGCGAACCCACCAATTTCGTAGAATTTACCAACTTACCATCGAGGTATGCGTCGACAATTGTGTTGTCCGCGCTGATAATGATATATACCCATTTCTGAACGGCAAAATTGTCTGTAATCAGAATATTTTGTTCGACCGTGGACGAACCATTGGCGGATAAACATGTAATTGTGCAATATAATGATGGTTTATTTGCCGCTAAATATAGGCGAATATTTTTGTCTCGAGAAAAAACAGTCTTCTCACGCATAGCATCCCAGGTGTTTACGTATACCCAAATTCCATATGCATATCTTGTCGATTGTCCGCTATTAATTGCGGTAATCGGTGCATTACCGCCCTCTTTCAAACTCGCAGATTTGCTAATTACAGACGATTTACTTACGAAAAACACATATAAGACATATACTAGAGCAATTACAATTATGGCTAAAATGATTGTCGTAAGTTCCATACGATTATATAATCTGTCCATATAAAATTGTTTGAACATTTCCCGACCCTATTCTTATTCAGAATCAACAATGGGCGACGAGACTGGCGGATTGCTATTCATTTTTGTATTATATGACGTCACAATTTGTTCCTTGCTTAACGGGTGTTTATAATATACGACATTACATATACCACCTTTTAATCCGCTATCGTCGCCAACCGTGATGGTATCTAGATCGTTGTATATAGGCATATCATTCTTCATCGTAAATGTTCGTTCTAAAACGCCATTTATGAACAAGTCGACAATATTTCGGTTATAATTCAACACGATTTGATTCCATTTTTGATTCGGCAGTGTTACATCATAAAACGTATGTGCATTGGCGGTATATTGTTCAGTCGGTGGATATCGTGAAAAATAGAATACGAATTTATTGCGTTCGATATTCTGATCATCCCCGCCGCCGCCTCCATAATATCTTATCATTGGTTTTACATGTTGAACACCGTGTTCGTCGGTAAATCCATAACTAAATATTTCGGTTTCCTTGTTATATGCGGGGTCGGTCGGACCCTGTGGATTTATATACACCCACATCGATACCGCATAATTTGTTAAATAATTGCCGTGAAGAGACCGGGTCGGATCGTTTTGCGAGTCCTTAGGTATTTTCAGTTTGTCGCTATTCACCACAATACGCTTTCCTCCATCCAAATAGATAACATTGTCTACTGCTTGAATCGCATTATTCATACCGGTAACGCTATTTGATATATCGGGCAAATAGGCATATACAATAATCAACAATATTTCGAATGCGATAAATAAATAAATCGAATAGGGTGTTAGATTAAATTCTGATACAATATATTCCCATAAATCCCAAATGATGCATGGTATATAAAACACGAGTTGTGCTATAAATCCTGGCCAGCCTTTCAATTTCTCCATATACTCAATTAGCGATTGATACACAATGGCCAATCCAAATAACACTATTGCCGCAATTGCGAAATAATTTGATAATATGGATAGGTTAAATAGGGAACTTGTTTGGGTCGCATAATAATATACACCTATTGTTGCGAGTATAAGTAATCCGCATATCTTCAAGAAAAGCTTGGTTGTTTCCGGTTCCTGACCCAAATTTAACATTATTGCGAATATTAAAAATATAGGAATCACATAGAGGAAAAAATACTTTTGAATATTATATTCTGCCGTTCCGGGTGATAAAATAATATTTAACACGGTTATGCATGAAAATAATACGACGGACGATATAATTGCTGTTCGTATGAGGGTGCGTCTTCGGTTTATACCGTCAGGACCAGCGCTAAAATATTCGGCGAACCAGTTATATATACGTTGTTGCATTGTATCCATCATTGTTTTCTTTTTATTTGAAACTATTTTATCCTTTTGTGTATTCATGTGTAATTATTACTATACAATAATGGACATTTTATTTCTATATTGAACACTACTTCGGCTAACGCCTACGTTTCCCTCCATCGATTATAAAATTGAATTCTAACGACGCTCGTCGAATGGGGGAACAACTTAAATATATCCAATTTATAATGGACGAAAACGTAGGTGAATCAAAGCAAGGCGAACACGCGAATCGAATCGGATGTATACAAATATTAACATCCGGGAAAAATAAGGGAACACACTGTTCTAAAAGTATAGTGTGTTCAAAAAATAAAATGTGTGTCCGACATAACAATCTGAGAATCGCAAATAATTACAAAAAACATGGTAATTATGGTAATCCTGACCAAGCCGAATTATGGGTGAATTGGGTTATGAATGTAGGAGACGCGAAGCCATCCGAAGTTTCTATATAATTGTGCATCGAGTGATACATTTGTGAATTTTCAATAATAGATTCAGTTTTTCGCTATTATACGCTCGAATGGACGAAACGCATTCGCCGTATGTTTTCCACTCCATTTTACTGACTTCCGATTCCTCAAACTTGTTTTGTTCTAAACTACTATTATAATCCATATACATTATGTAATATTTGTGCTTATATGACTTGTAATTTGACCCGGTAAAAATTTCCTCATACGGAATAAGGTTTTGAATATTTTGTAATTTGGATGGATCGTATCCAGTTTCTTCGTGGAATTCTCTTAATGCACAATCATAATCAGATTCTTGATGATTTCGGCGACCTTTTGGGAATCCCCATTCCGTCTCATCCCATTGTTCTCGATCGTTGCTTTGAGTAATCAAATCACACAATGTATATATCCCGTCATGCATTGTTATTCCTGATCTAAGAAGGTTGAATTTTTCACGCGAACTACACTCCTCGCTTTTATATTGCGCAGATATCGAATTTCCTCCCCAAACTGAATTCCACAGAGTATCAAAATTGTCTGCTTGTAGACGAGACTTTTCGTCAACAGTCATCTGATTTAGCATATTTATGATGTATTGTTTATTTGTTACCGAATATTTTCCTCGCATAAAATCGATGTGCCCCAACGTATCCTTTCGACGAATGAGTAAATATTGAGGCTCGTTTTGCACAAACCGAACTGCGATGATCCCATTACTTGTAATAGGCAATTTACAATGATGATATAAGTGACCCGATTTTCCACAATTATTGCAATATGCGTCGGATTGTT
>Ga0209353_10001457_pt1 | contig 13411 bp, 14 predicted proteins | sample LauGreSpBDMM15SD_2_FD_187561 | JGI IMG/M metagenome (GOLD analysis project Ga0209353, IMG submission 187561) | Freshwater lake microbial communities from Lake Michigan, USA - Sp13.BD.MM15.SD (SPAdes) (version 2) | ecosystem: Environmental > Aquatic > Freshwater > Lake | place: Lake Michigan...
AAACCTCTCATCATATCCATCTAACGCAGCCTTCTCTGCCACCTCTTTGTATGACATCTTAGGTAACTTGTCAGCACCATACTCTTTTGCTATAGCCTCAATAAATTGACGCACACCGTCAGCATCATTAATTTGGTCTAAGTTAAATATTGTCTTTTCAACTCCAGCTGCTTTCTGCTCTGTAGTTGGAGATGGTCTACCAGAAATAGGTGCAGTTTGAGCATCCTTTAATATCTTACCTGCTGGAGCTTCTTCTCTAATTACTGTGTACGCACCTACCTTGCCAGACTTAATATCATCTTGAAGTATTTTGCGCTCTGCACTTAGCGGAGCTTTCTTGATATTCTTTTTGACTAGCTGCGTAAATAGTCCAACCTCTTGCTCAAACTGATCTGGCTGCTGTTCTTCAGCTGGCAGAATAGCATCAGCCTCCATGTCAATTGGAGGTGGCTCAATGTTAGGTAGCGTCTGCTGTAGCTGTAGATTCTCAGGAGTTAGCTGGTCTAGGCGCTGATTAAGAGATTCGATAGCCATTAGTCAGCCCCTTTGTTTTTAGCGGTACTAGTTTTATTTACTTTGCCTGTGGCTGTTCCCTTTTTACGGAGCCTGTCAGATACAGTTCTTGTAAATTCTTTCCCGACTTCTCCGCTTGTATCTGGTTCCGCAACATTTGCACCAGCGGATCCGACTCCCCGTTTTCCTTGATTTCCATTTCCAGCTGTTCTTGCAATGTAAGCATCGTAGTCATCCCTAAAATAAACTTTTGTGTCGTAATGCACAACACGAGCATCAGATACATTACCCTCTTTTATTATATCTCGAACAATCTTTCTAAACAGATTTTGTTTTTCCGTCATTATTGCTGATCTATTTGTTGCATTATATGCATCATCAAATTCAGGAATATATTGGAAACGTATACCATTTAAGCCAGCTGTATCTGCACCGCCAGCCTTTGCTTGCATATTAATACGATCACTAAATCGCATATCGGTTACATATGTAAACCCATCAACATTATATTTTCTTAACTTTTGTGTAACTGATTCCATTTGCTGTGGAGTTATTTTTTGCTTAAAGTAAATCTCTACAGCTGGACGAGCGTTAGGACTTGATCCATCCGGCAATACTTTAGATATAAATACAGCGTCTTGATCGTATTGCTTACCTTGCTCAACAAGTCTTCTTTCTAATGCTGACGGATTAAATTTTTGTGTTGTAATAAATTCAGCATTTAAAGCTCTTTCTGTTTGACCCATAAAAGAACCAAACGTATTTGTAAGATTGTATGAAAGTACAGATTTATCATTACGCACAACGTCATCGTGTTCAGCCGCAAGTTCTGCTTGAGCATAGTTACTCATAGGTTTATTAGGGCGCTCACCAGAAATGCCAAGGACGTATCTATCTACATTTGCTTCCATAGATTTAAGTTGCGCTTTTTTCGCTGGCTTACCTGCCTCAAAAGCTTGCCTTGCTTTATTGTTTCTATATTCAAAAACTTGATAACCTGCGTCTTCTACTTCTGCTTTACGAGGTGATATTGATGTAAATCCTTTATTTATATCTCTACGCAAATCTTTAACTGCTTGCGGATCTGGTGCGCCAGCAAGAGACATTTCATAATCAAGTGATCCACCTTCACCAGCTTTACTTGTCCAGCCGCTATTAGTCCATTTTTCTTTTTCAATAAACCAAGCTACAGCTTGTAAATCATCTGGGCCAAGGTTACCAATTTGTGGAGCTACACGCTTAACAATTCCGCTTTGATTTATTTGATCTGCCGCATCTTTAAATACTGCCTGACCAAATCCAAACTCACTGCCAACTTTTGGATTAAACAAGCTTGATCCAACAAGGTGTTTTCCTTGCACACCTTTTTCGGCTGGTGGCGGTATTCTTGGTAAGTCAGCCATTCTTCGTAACATACGAGCAGCCCACACATCAATAGTTGCTTCGTTTGTTAAACCAATTAAATTACCTGTGAAGTTTGGTGTCTTTGGAGAATCACCGCTTTTTACTGATCTAAACATATCAAGCAAAGCAGCCATTGATGACGGACTATTTGTATTAAATAATTCACCACTAGCTTTTGTTATAAGAGTAAATTCACCGCTCTTATGCATTGCTGTTAAAGTTTTAGGATCAACTTTCTTTCCAGATTTAATTCTATTTTCGTATGCAGCTAATTCTTTATCATACTCACCACGAGAAAATCTACGCAATATTTCTACAGCGTTTTCAAAGTTTTGCTCTACACCAGTTTGTGCAGATGTGGTTCCAAGAACGTCAGCGAACACATCGCCAATACCACCAAATTCTTTACGCAGCCTGTCTCTCATTGAGCGATACCAGCTTGCTTGATTTATTATTTCAACCGCTGCTTGATCACCAGAGTTAGCTCTTCTAACAACGTCTTGAACTTCACCAACTATTTTTGAAGTAATATTTGATTTCCAAACAGGCTCACTAACTCCATCTGGTGGAATATGGAAGTTATATGGAACTTTCTCTGCTTCAATTTTTGGTGTTTTACTGCCATCTTTTGCAGTTTTAAATGTTAGATTTTTAATTTCTATTGGAACCCATCCATTTGATTCAGGATAGTTAGACTTAATATTTTGAACTGCGGTTTCACCTAACTTCATTAATTCTGGATTATCTCCAGCAGCATTAGTTACTATGCTTTTTTCAACATCATTAAAGGGAGCTGGCGGCACAATGTCCATAATCATGCCAGTCTTACGCATTCCAGATTCCATAACATCGGCAATATTTGGAGCCAATGATTTAGCCCCAGCTTTTAATCCTTTGACAGCCATACCTACAGCAGGAATAGCTTCTGCGCCTTGCGCCATACCAACACCATAATTAATCGCAGCTTGTCCAAGATCTCCACGATCAGCAGACTTAAATGACTCTTGAGCCGATAGCCCTGATTCCTGAAACGCTAAAGGTATAACAAATGGAGTAACATCAATTAGACCAAGACCTAGAGGAGCGCCACTTCTATCACCACCAAATACACTTTCAGATAGTCTGCCAGCTCTGTAATTATCAACACCAAATTTATCAACAAGTAATTGCTGCATAGAATATGCTAACTCTTGGCGCATAGTTCTATTCAAAGGTATAAGCTCTGATTGCGGCTCATTATTAAATGTGTCTCTAATTCGATCTGATACAGCACTAAACCTAAGAGCTGGATCATTTATTAATTTATTTATTTCATCTGGAGTTAATGGTTTTTGTCCTGTTGTTGTAACTTGACCAGACGGTGTTAAGTTAGTAGGCGCAGTTGATCCACCAGACACAGCTGATTTGGGAGCGCCAGTAGCAAAGCCAATACCATCTCCACGATTAGTAGCGGTTTTAGAAAACTGCTCTGGATCTCTTGTAAGTTCACCGATCTCAACAATACCTTCTGGCTCACCAACCAATTGAGCAGCTGCCGCATTCAAGAATTTTTCTTCAAGATTCATTGTCTTGCCGCTTTCAAATCATTTTGTCTTTTGATGATTCTTGCTCTATCCTCTTTTTTCATTTGAGGATATGCTCTAGATAATTCTTCATCACTAAAGTCTTTCTTTTGTGGTTGGCTTACATTAGCCTTACCCCAAGCATTAGTCAGATCTTTTTCTGATTGTTTAATAGAATCAGAAACTAATTTTCCAGTCTCTTTTTCAGCAAGTTGTCTTGCAAATGAAATAGCATTAAAAGGTTTACCAGCTTGTCTTGCATCATTTGATGCAAATATTAACTCACCGACAAGCTCTGAATACTTTTCTTGTTGCGCTTTATATTCATTACCAACAAACAAACCATCAGGCAATTTCAACTTAGCCTTAATTATTTGCTTTGCCTCGCCAAGTTCTTTTGATTGAGTTTCAATTTGTTTTCTAAATGCGACAGAATCCTTAAAGCTTAGTTTTCCATCTGTATATAATTTTTCTATATCCTGTTTGCTTACAATCCCTTTGTCAATTTGTCCTTCAACAAAAAAATACATATTAGGATTAGTAGCCTGTTCTTCACCAGAAGTAAGAGATTTAATTATTGATGCGGTAGCTTGACCAGTTCGTATCATTATATTTACTGTTTCATCAACGGTTTTTTTACCTTGATAAAATTCATACAAAGTTTCAAGAGCTTCAGTTTTACCAAGCTTTTCTTTTGTTTGCACATCGTCATTTATTAGCTTTGCTCTTTTACCTTCAGAGTCATAAAACTGGTCTACTATTTTTTTACGAGTTTCAGTAGGAAGTTTTGTCCACACACCTTGGTATTTACCAGCATTACCCTCTTCAAGCTTTTTAAATTTATTTGCTAGACCAAAAGCACCAGTAGCAAGTGAAAACTCATCACTTTGTACATACTTAGAAATAACATCGACATACGCTCTTTCTTGCAAAGTATCTAATTCTTTTTGCTTTGCGGCAAAGAAAACAGGATCATTTGTTAATGCAGCATTGTCTAATATTCTTGTGCGCTCAATAGAATTCATCTTGTCGAGCTTTACAACATCAGTTTCAATTTCAATATTATTTCTAAGTATCATGTCTGTATAAGACATTGCTTCATTAGTTTGCTCTTGCTTTGCCTTGCTTGCTAACTCACCAATCTTTTTTGCAGCCAATTGATATACTGGATTAGCAGCCGTAGCAATTGATGCACTAAACTGATTAGCTTGCTCTGGATCTATCTTGGCAATAAACTTTCCATAGCCTTTTGATATACCGTAAAACATGTCATCAAGTTGACCTATATTAGTTATTTGACCAGCATCAACTGCTTTAGATATATCAGCAATCTGACTTCTAGCAGCCAACTCAAGATCTGCTCTTAATTGTCCAGCCTGTATTTTTCTTGCTGAGTCACCAAAGAATGTTCCAGCTTTAGGTAATGAGGTGGCAAGGTCAGTAATGCCTTGACTTGCTTTATCAAGTTGTGCCGGAGTTATTGGGTTGTTATATGCCCACTGCTCACCTTCTCTGATTGCTTGTTTAGCAGCAGCTTTAAATGCAAACTCGCTCAAACGATCAAGAGACTGACCAATCATTTGCGATGATCTCTCGCTTTCACGCAAATCAGCAAAGTCTAGCTTTGGTGAAGGTTGAGAAAGTAGTCCAGCTTGTTGGTATATTGGCAGTGGCATATTATGTAACTTTCGGGAAAGTTCCTCTTTCTTCAATTGGTACTGAAGGAGCAGATCCTAACTGACTGTACTGATATCCACCTGACGCTAATGCTACAGCAGCATTAAAGTAACCCTGCGTCTCTGCTTGACTAGCAGCTGATGCATACATAGCCATTTGTGCTTGCCCCATTCTTTCAGCTCCAGCAGCATTAGCTAAAGACACTTCAAATTCTTTCCCAGCTCTACGAACATTTACATCTTGAATTAATGCAGCAGATCCTTGGAATGATTGAACACCACCAGCAGATCCCCTAGCTCTAGCAGCTGCATTTGTTTCATTTAGTTTTTGCAAAGTCATATTAGCTTGCTGCTCATTTTGCAATGCACGTTGCTGACCTTCAAGACTAGCTTGCGCTCCCTGCAAATGTAATTGTCTACCACGAGCTTGACCAGCTTGAATAGAACTAAATGCTTGTAATGCAGCCGCAACTAATACTAACTGTGCCATGTTAAGTCCCTTGGTGTGTGGCTACTTTGTACTCAATACCTAGTAGCGTCATTTTCAATGGGAGGTTTTGAGATACGGTAATCTTTGCGTCCTGAGAATATCCCAAGATCCCATGCAATACCTTGATGCCAGTGAAGTCTGGAATGTCAGCATCCAATATGCTGGCAGTGTCAAAGCTTCTGATAGGCACTTCGATATTATTAATTTTTATATGCTGCGTATCTTTTAATACAGCATTCACTTCCACAATACGTTTTTTAAATCCAATGCGAGTACCTGATGCCAGTTTTAATTCTACTGGCTGAGTTGCTACAGTTACTGTATACGGCAAACCAATTTCATATGATGATGTGGCTGCTCTAGCAAATGTAACTGTACCACCAGCAGGTACTACCTGATCAGGCTGGATAGTGCCATCAAGCTTTATATTAACCGTCTTACCAATCAAATGAGATACAGAGACGCTTGCAGCTGCACCACCTTTTACAGCAGAATCCATGTACGCATCATCATCAAAATACTCTACATAGTATTGAGTTGCACCATTAACAGTGCGCTTAACGATTGCGTAAATTGTAGTGATATCCACACCAACATCAATAAACTCACCGTCAGTATCAAACTCTGATGGCGCAATAACATTCTGCTGACGCAGTAATGAGAATACAGCTATTGATCCACCAGTAGCATTTACAATTAATAGCAAGTCATTTTCGTCAGTAGCCACAGTCCTACGCAAACCTAGTCGAGTAGGATTCTTTAGTAAATGACCAGCCAGCAATGAGATCTTGTTTGTTAAGTATGTCAGCTGTGTGTCAGAGAAAGCCATCTCATTTAATGACTTACCTTGTCTCTGAATAAATAGCGTACCTGATTCTAACTGCTGTACTCGAATACCTTCCTTGCTACCGTTACGACTAATTGTTTTTACAAAAAAGTTAGAAGGAGTAATTGGCTCTAATCCATTTTGCGGAATATAGAACTCACCACCAGTAGTAAAAACTTGTAGATCTCGCCCTGAGATCATGTCAGTAATTGAGTTGTAAGTATTCGTGTCTAGTGTTGCCTCTACCGCATCATCATCCAATCCTTCGGTAGCCTCAAAGTCAAAGAATATACCTACCTTACTACCCCAAATAGTGGATGGTCTAGATTGGCTACCACCAAAGTAAAGCCTACCTTCGTGGAATGTAACCGTAGCAGGATAGCCTTTTGTTGCTGACCAAACTGGCTCATAACCAGATTCATAATCCCAGCTGTTTGATGCAATCGCTGAAGAATTAAAAAATGGGAATTCTGTAATAGCGCTTACTACTGTAGTAGAAGTAAACGCAACAATCTTAGCTCTACCTTGTGGACTAGCGTTAACGTACTGACCAACACTACCAGCTGTAAATGATGCAGCTGATGCTGTTAATGTAATCTTTCCAGATACTGCTGATGGAGTTAATGTTCCAGCTGGATTAGTTACAGTCAATGTAAAAGCATATTTAGGAGTAGAGTCAAACGTAATGGCTGACCCAGTCCAGTCAGCGTTAGTGGCTCCACGCACGATCTTGATTGGCGGTATAGCTGGATGCACCACGATTAAAGTATCGGCTGATTGAGTCCAGCAAATTCTACTTAGTCTTGCTCCAGTTAAACCTAAAGAAGACGTATTTAAATACGACAATCCAGATCCATTAATATTCGTAATTAATACCTTGTTTCTGTACACATACATTCTGTTATGTGTAAAAACAAGCATATAACTATCGGAAGTTGAGAACTCAAACGCAACACATCTCACACCATTAGCGGCAGACTCTGCCCCACTATTTGGTAATGCAGATAAGTACCTTAAACCTGCTCTGCGTCTTAATCCACCTTGCGGCTGGATCACTACATTAGTAGCCTCAGACAAAGCATTCTGATAGGCAGTAAGATCCACACGAGCCAACAGTAGTGGATCCATCTCTCCCGAAGAGAAGTTTGTCTGGAGTGATACGAAACGAGTCATTAGTATCTAACCGCTATCAATGAGTAGTCTTCAATAGACTGCACAGGATTATTCTGTCCATCAATATTGATTGATGTACGCATATATCCACCACGACCATTCTCAGCTGGTGAACCAACAGCTACGCTCTGCCAGTATTGAGCCTTGTCTACCTGATCTGTGATTGGTAAAGCAAAGTGCCAAGCCATTACATATTTCAGCAGCTGCACAAAGTACGCTGGCATAGCATACTCTGGAGTTGAATATTGATATTCAGCGTAGATTGTTTGTTCATTTGTCAGTATCTTATCACCCATGATTTTGTAACCTTGGATTGGATAAGCGCCAACGCTACCTGAATTAAATACCTTGCGAGGAGATCCTAAACGATCACCAGACAAAGCATATTCATAACGATATTCATTAGTTGGAGTAGTTACTAGCTGCGCCAGCTGTTCTTTTTTAAAACTAAATGACCAAGGATAGGTCATCAAGATTTGATTTTTGATGTCATGATAAAGTCGATCAGCAACATTAGCCTCATCAGTACCATCATTAAATGACGATATTGGACGAGCGCCCAACATGATCAATGCATCAGAGCAGATTGATAAACTGGTATCGCCAGCAGCCATGTCAGATCCTTAATGTGATAAAGGGCTACCCTTGTTGTGCAAGAGCAGCCCTGTGCTTGATTCAGACCAGATTAGTCTGTATCAGTTGCGCTTACGGTTGTGCCGTCTGCAATATCAACTACACCAGCAGAAGAGACTGCATTGACGTAAGTCAATACTAAGCTAGGAGTAGTGCTATCGTAAACAAAGATAATATCGCCAACTTTTAACAGCGATGCAATGCTGTCAAAATAGCTAACGGTATTAACAGTTGCTTGTGTATCAGCTGTTTTGTACGAGTAAATTGATGGCGCATTGCCAGCTTTACTCGCTGCGATTGTTGCAAAGCCATCTGCCGAAAATGCCATGTTAGCCCCCTATTAAGTTTCACGGCAGGTAATTTTAACAATACCTTCCGCATCGATTGTTACAGCGCCAGCGCTGAATACTTCGTTGACCAACCAGCTGGTCTTCTCAGGAATGTAGTTGATCTCGGAGCGCATACCGATACCTTCAGCGTAGCCAATTGCATCTTTGTGGAATGCAAAGCAAGTACGATCTAAGTTAGCATCGATAGCCAAACCACCTTCAGAGCGATCACCTAATACATGGAAAGTGAAACCTAAGTATGTGTTGATCTCACCTTGTACCAAAGCCTTGATGCTATTGAAGTCAGAAGAGGTTACAGCTGTCTCAGACAACAAGTTAGATAAACCGTTTGCATGAATCAGAATATTACGACCTTCAGCAGGTACGTTATTCTTATCCATCAAGCGCTTTGCTTCACGCAGTTTAGCTAAGTTCATGTTGGAATCAGAAGCACCAATATCATTAGATACTGTCAATGAAGTACCAGAAGAACTTAATGCGTCCAGAATTAACTGGTCTTGTCTGCGACCCATTGCGGAAGCTACAACTTGTACAAGTTCTTGACGCTCGTCAAAGTTTACTTTTTGCTGGGAGAAAATGTCTGAATACTCAGCTGCATTCCAGTCTTGCAATGTGCAAGTTACTGAGCTGAATCCAACGTTCATGGGAGTCACATCAGTTTGGGTAATGCGAGCAGTCGCAACACCTTTACCGACTTTTGGGAATTTTACGGTTGAGCCTTCGACACCTCTACGCTGACGCACAGCACCAACTAGCATTGCTTTCGCTTGATATGCTTGTTTAACTTCTGCGTCAAACAGGGTAACGAAAGCGTTTGACAATGATACGCTCATGTTATACTCCTTAATAGTTTGATAAGATAGTTTGTCGCTGCTGATATGCCTATCGCTAGGGTCTGCTGCTTGCTTTTTACGTTAGCCTAAACGTCTACGTCCGTAGTGGTAAGGGTCAGACAATATGAGCCTGATATGCCTTGATAGCGTTTTACACCATTTTTAGAAAAACGCAAAACGAAAAAAAGCCCAGCACTTGGCTGGGCAACTCCGTGAAGGAGGGAGACTTTAACCAAACGTCTGAGCAAACATCTTTTCCACCTTTTGGCGGTAAGCTACGTCAGTCTTATACTTCGGATCATTAACCATTTGGTACAGCTCTTCTTTACTTGGTGCGCCATCTATTGGCACTGAGTTTGTAGGAATTTTAGTTCCTTCATAAGTCTCACGCAACTTAGCCAAAGCTTTAATGCCTTTAGCTGTCCCGCCCATAATCTTAAACTCCTCGAAATCGTCAGCGCCCCATATGCCTTTATTGACCAATCCTCTACCCCAATCGGTCATAGACTTGATCATAGCATTTGCATTTGGCCCAAGTGCCTTGAGTTCAGCATCACGATTAAATTCGACTTGTTGCTGTTGAGCGCCACCCATCTCAACTACCTGCCCTACCAACTTGTCTAAAGCCAACTGGCTAATGCCGAACTCCTGCGCCCATCCCATTACCGTATTTCTTACAGGATCGTCTTCTGGTATTGAACCGAATGCGCTGGTGTCGTATTTACCATCGACTGGTGGTTTGTGTTTGCCTTGGCTGATCTGCTTGCGGAGATCGCCCCAGCTTTTAGCTATTGCCTCCAAGTCTGGTTCGGACTCGTCTTTTTTCCAGAAGTTTTCAGGCCACCAGTCTGGACGTTCTAACGGACTATCATCATCCTCTGGTGTGGCTGCTCTATGTTCTACTGCTGTGGCTACTGGATTAGCTTGGCTTTGAGTATCTTCAGTTGCGGTTGCACCATCCAATAAGCCAGCATCACTGCTGGGTTGGTTGTTGTCTTCCATTGTTTTCCTTTGGTTTCAGAGAGCGTTTTATTCTCGCCTCTATATCACGCACCACACTATTTTGTCCTTCCCGATAATACGCATAGGAAGAGTCGCAGTCTGGTGTGGCAACAGGCTGCTCCAACAAGGTAGAACGTAGCCACCTCATTAACTTTTGTCCGTCCTCGGTGGTCATCACCTTGGCACATAACATATCCAGATCATCAGACATTTGTGTCGCAACACGAATGTCAGTAGGTAGTTCATCAAAATCATCCCATCCAGCCATATTTCTCCCTAGTCAGCAAACGGTGACTTACCTTCTTTTATACGCTTAGACGCATGGTCTACAGCTTTTTCTATAATTCCTTTTGGCATCTTGTCCATGAATGCTTTGTCTTCTGGATCATTATTCTTTAGCCAGTTAATTTCTTTCTTAGTCAGAGTTGGTACGATCAATGGAATATCTACTTCCTTACCATTAATGCCGACACCTATACTAATCTCAGTCATCACGTTACCGTCTGGACGTTTGATCTCACCAAGGTATCCACTACCTTTCTTGGATCCGTCTGGTCTATCTCCGTAATCCATTAAGCCATACCTCCACCTTGCACAGCTTTACCTACTGCTTGAGCAGCAGCCTCTGGATTAGCAGCTGCAAACTGCTGTGCCATTTGTGCTGCTTTCTGCATCTCCATTGCTCGTTCTTCTGGTGAGTAGCGCAAGCTTGCAGGTACACCAAGCTTCTCAGCGATCATATCCATTGCCTCGCCTTTTTTCAAAGCAAACTGCGCTTCCTGTCCAAAGCTTGCAGTGATCTGTGCGTACTGCATAATGTTCTGTATCTCTTCCATGTTCTGCGACATAGCCAGTGGTGAAGTCGGCATCACACGAACTTCTAAACCATTAACTCGCAGTGGCATATCGATCAATCCACGATCATCCATTACCTGTAGAATTTTTTCTACTAGTGGAATCATCGTCTCATTAATCAAACGACCAAACGCAGAGCCAAGATTTTGTGACAATTCTTTCATACGCTCTACTACCTCAGTAGCAGATCGTGCGCTCATATTGTCTGGCGGTAATGACTCATCAAGCAATATGCGTTTGATGTTTTGTTGCAAGTCATTGATCACCAACTGCGACACATTAAAGTCACCAGAGCGAGGTAATGCTTTTAATGATTCGCCTTGTGGGCCACCGTTACGAGCTACTGGAATAATCGCCCCAGCAACAATACGAATAGTCGCAGGATTAATAACACCATCATCAGCCGCAGTGTAAACACCAGAGATTGCGAGAGCAGCATTTTTTAAAAGTAACTCTTTTGTTTTGTTTAAAGTTTTAATATCTGGCAGTGCTGTGATAACTGGGCCACGACCATAGATCTCACCAGCTACTTTCATGTAACGTGATACAACCCAAGGTGAAACCTTAATTGTGCGATTTACAATTTTAGTTTTAGATTCTTTATGAATGACACAGTAAGAATAGTCACCACGCTTTTGATCAAATATAGTTGCCTCAACTAACTCTACTTCCTCAGTAGGTTTTTCTTCTACTAGTCTAGCTAATTGACCAGTAATCTCTGCATCAGACCATTGACGCTGAATTGCTTCAGCCTTAATACGCATACGTCTGTACACGTTATCTACCGCACCATTCGCACCTTCTTCAATTGCTACTAGATACTGTGGCACTGGTACAAAGTTAATAGGATTAACATCATCACCCGACTGCACCATCATTACAGCTGTGCCAACTGACAGATCCAGCAAGAACTCACCAATAGCTATATCAAAGTTTGATTGCTTGATTACAGAAAACATCTTGTCTAGGTAAACGTCTAGAGCAAGTTGTGCCTCCATCTTGCGATCCACTGGAATATCTGTACCAGCTTCAAGCTTGCACCACTTGCGCTGTGGTGGGAATATGCCAGACTGCATACGATTAGCAAAGCGCTGCACAGAGTTGATAGCGGTAGAGTCAAACACTCGCACCATCTTTTTCTGTCCACCTACTTTACCTTCCCAGTAACCGTCATATAAATTTCTTTGTGGAAGAGCAAACTCGTATGCGTCTTCATACAATGCACGAAAGTCATCTTTGCGTCTTAGTGCTATTTCGTGTCGTTTAAGAATATCTTCCGCAGATAATTTTGATGTGTATTTAGTAGCCATGATTTACCTTTATTCGTACCAAGCAATCTGCAAAAATGCCATGTGTGAAGTTGAGTTGACGTTAGTCAATCTAAATTGATAGCCATTATTTCTTCTTAGGCTTCATTGCGGTTTTAGCTGCTTTCTTAAATGCAGCATCAGTAGGAGCGCCCTCGGATCCGGCTTTACGCATCTTTTCGCCAGATCCCTTTTCTATCCGCTCTCTCTTTTTATGAATGTTGGCATAAAGTCCAGCTTTCATTTGCTACCTTTCTGCTTAATACCAGCCTCTGACATAGCGATGGCAATAGCTTGATCCTTGGATGTGACCTTATCGCCACTCGATGATTTCAATTTGCCAGATTTATACTCACGCATAACCTTGGCAACTTTCTTTTTCATCTTATCCATATCAGCCGCCTAGCGTATCTTTCAAACCTTCTTCGCCATCAATACGCTCAGTAGACAATAACGCACGAGCGCCACCACGCTGACGAGCTTTTAAACCTGACTGCTGCTTTTCCAACATATCTCGCTTATCTGCTTCAGTCTGCGCTCTCATTCGTGCTGTTTCTTTTTGTTGCTCTGCCATTGCCGCACCAGCGCCACCGTCACCACCACCGCCAAATAATGAACCCATGATTAAACCCTCGCTAAAATATAAGTATCCGCACCGTCAGGACTATATTTCTTCATTAGTCCTTCGATCTCAAAACCAAGGTATTCAGCCCAGCGCAATGCCCTCGGCTCATCGGATCTTACCGTAAGTTGTAGCCTATGCAATGAAAGTGATTGCGCTACGATA
>Ga0209353_10001461_pt1 | contig 13394 bp, 7 predicted proteins | sample LauGreSpBDMM15SD_2_FD_187561 | JGI IMG/M metagenome (GOLD analysis project Ga0209353, IMG submission 187561) | Freshwater lake microbial communities from Lake Michigan, USA - Sp13.BD.MM15.SD (SPAdes) (version 2) | ecosystem: Environmental > Aquatic > Freshwater > Lake | place: Lake Michigan, USA...
TAGTCATGACTGCTGCTGCTCCTAGCCCTTGGGCTGCTCCGAACTATGCCAGTTTCACTGGGTCTGATGCAACACCGTTGCAACAGACGTTCCAATCTTTGTCTGCGTATTTGGAGAAGGTTAATAACAGTGTGACGATTGCTAGTGGTACTGGTGTGACTAGTTTGGTTGCTGGGACTAACATAACTTTGTCTGGCTCTACAGGTGCGGTAACAATAAACGCTGCTGGTGGTGGTGTCACCAGTTTGGCTGGTACAGCCAACCAAATAACGGTGTCAGCATCAACTGGTGCAATCACAGCGTCGTTCCCAACCAACTTGGTGTTGGCTGGTAACGTTTCTGTTCCTGCTGACGGAAAAATTATTGATACCGCCAATGCCAACTATTTTACACCTAAAGACCCGTATGGCAACATGTACCATAAACTTACTAGTGGTAGTTTTTATGTTGATGCAAACAACTACTATTTCCGTAATCAGGCAGCCACAAACACGTTTACTATTGATGTAAACGGAAACTCTGCTACTAGGGGAAATTTTACTGCTTATACTGGTACTAGAACAATAAACGTAGGTGGGTGGAATGCTGATTCAGCATGGACAAGCGTGTGGGGCGGCAATGGTTATTTATTGATGGGTCACAGTAGTGACTCAAGTATCTATTTGAGAACCAGCGGTGGTGGTAACGTAAATATTGGTGGCAATGGAAACAACACGTTGATAGTCGGTAGTGGTTCGGCTTCTATTACAGGATCATTTACAGTTAGTAGTTTCATTGCTCAGGGTGGTACTGGTGTAACTGAAGGTATTTCTACAAACAACTGGTTTCGCCCTACAGGTAATAGTGGTTTATATTTCCAGTCTTGGGGTGGTGGCTGGCACATGACAGATGGCACTTGGATCCGTAGTTACAACGGTAAAAATGTTTACATGGATTCCGAGGTAAGAATAGGTAACTTTCTTTCAGGGAACGCTGGGCGTAGCCGTGGCTCCTATGGTGGCATGCATTTTGGTAACAACGGTGCAACTAACAACTGGGATGGAATAGAATGGCAATCCCCGTACACGCAAACGTTGATGATTGGTCAAATTGGCGGTGCAGGTTATTCAGGAATGTATTACAACAACAACTCGTGGGCTTGGTTGTGGAACTACAGCACACTAGTTGTCGGTTCAGACGTTAGATACAAACGTGAAATTGAACCATTAACTATTGGGTTAAACTTTATCAAAGCCTTAGAACCAATCTCATATCTGAAACTTACCGAATGCACTGACGATGACCCCGAAGCAACCCAAGATGGCTACTACTACGGTTTTACTGCACAGAACGTTAGAGCAGCGTTAGATGCTTGTGGTGAAACAAGAGATGTAAGAATACATGACATTGGTGGACCAAACATGGGTCTAGTGGCTTGCACAGAAGATGCTGTTTATGACAGACAGTTTTTAGGTCTCTCAGAATTTTTGGGACCAATAGTTCTTGCTATACAAGAATTAGAACAAAGAGTATTACAACTAGAAGGAACAGTATGAGTAACACAGATATTCAAGTAAAACCCGAACATGTTATTGAAAGCCTGAGTCGGCAAGTAGCCGAACAGGCACAAAAGATTGCCATACTGGAATCTTACCTACGCCAAATCCAAGAAGAACCCAAGGCTGTAGTTGACCTCTAGGTGACAAAAGGACTATTAATATGAGCATGATTGACAACAGTCCTTATCAGACACAGAAGGACGCTAGGAAAGCGCAGTACGGTGCCGCCACGGCACGTAATGCGTATTCCCGTTTCCTCGGTCAAACTAGAGGTACCCGTAATCTTGCCGACATGCAGAAGGCACAAGAGAAACAAGCGCCAGCGTATGTTTCATCTTTCAGGCAACGTGGTATCGCAGGTCCCGGTATCCAATCGGGTATTTTCACTAAAGGACTACAGGATTATGCTAATCAACAGTTCACTGACATGTCTCGGGCACAGCAAGACTTGAGTAACGATTTGTATGGTTTTGATTTGACTGAACGTGAAACCGCTGCCGATTATGGTAGCGATATTGCTGACATTGAGGCAGAGAAAAACCGTGAGATTGCTCAGGTTGCTGCTACTTTAAATTCTTATAAACCGTTTATGTCATGAGGTACTATGGGTTGGTCTAATCCTTTTAATGCTCCGCAGGAAAATACAGATAGTTTGGGTCCACCTCCTAGTGGTCTGCCCCCAAAAAACAAACCTGTAAAAAAGAAGACTCCTGCAACTACAGCGAAGAATGCCCCTAAGGGTTATTCTAGTGCTGGACAGTTTCGTGTGGCTGACGCCAAGGCTGGCAGTGGTGTTGATACCAATTTGGGTAACGACACTGGTGCTCCTGTTGGTGGAGGCATTGATGGTGTTGATCCCGCAACTATGGCTCTTTTGATGAGCATGTTTGGTTCTGGTGGTTCTAGTGATGATGGTGGTGGTGGTGGTTCTAGCAAAGCCAGTATGGTTAATGCTGCTAATCAACTGGCTTGGGACAAAAAGAAGTTCCGCATGGAACAAGGAAACAAACAACAACAAGAACTGTATGACCGTCAAGTTACGGCAAATCAGAACACCAAAAATGAAACCGCTTTGCAGAATCAACGTACTGGGTTGGATGAATACCTTGCTACTTTGCAGTCTCAAATCAATGCTGGTCCTAGTGGTTATGGTCAGAAACAAGAGGCTTTAAAAACTCAACTTGGTGGTATCTATAATACCGCCAAGTCTACTATTGGTTCTAGTCAGGCTGATCTAGAGAAGTCTTTGGCTGCAATGGTTAATCCTTTTGCTGGTTATCAGGCTCAGGCTGCACCAACGTTTAATACAGCCAACCTTCAACAGTTGTTGATGGACAATCAGGTTGGTACCGATCCTTTGCAACGTCTTGCTGGTTTGCAACAAAACGAGAACGCTAGTCAGGCTACTGCCTTTCAAAACATGATGAACACCTTGGGCGGTGTTTATCAGGGTTCTATGAATGACCGTTTGGCTAACGCTAAGCAGGGTTCAACGTATGCAAGTAATCAGGCTGACATGAACAAGGCTGCCTTAATGTCACAGTTGTCTGGTGAACAGTCTGACATTCTAGAAAAATTGAAGCAGGCTTTACTGCAAGGCCGTCTACAGCGTAGTCAGATTGGTAAATAGTTATGTCTCCTCAGCAACCTTTTGATATTAATACTCTTTTAGCCCTTATGGGTGGAATGGGAAAGAAAAGCAAATCCAATCTTACCGGCATGTCATCTATGCTAAACTTTTTTGACAACCCTATGGTCGGTTTGCTTACTGGTTCTTTTGATCCCTTGTCTCAACAGGATCAACAAGATGTTCCAACCATGGATACGTACGATATTATTGCCAATAATCCTGAAGAGTCCAAAAGTGTTTTAGAAATTGCTAGACAGATTGTTGACGAGGGTAAACCTTATTTTCAAGTGTCACATTTTATTGATAACAACCTTGCCGATTTTGGCGGGTATCTTCCTGAAGAGTTGAAAAACATTGCTAAAACTTTAGATAGTGAAAAAAAGGCTAGAGATACTGCGTTGTCTAAAAACAAAAACACAAACATGTTTAGCAAGGCTGGCTTGCCCAACGTTACTGAACAGTATTCCGATAATCCTAGTTTGGTAAAGTTTAATAGTTCTGCCAATAATTACACTTCTAGTTTGATTGATCAGGCTTATTCATTGTTTTCGCAGGCTGAACAACAAAAAAAGAATAGCAAGTTTAAAGGTCGTGGTTCCACTACTGGTTATAATCAACAAGATTTGTTGAACGCAATGCGTAAAGCGGGTTTTGACAAAAAGACAGAACAATATAAAACTGCTTCTAATTTGAAGGCAGATGAAAATGGTCTTATTGCCGGCGCCAACTTAGACACTGTTAAGGGTTTGGTTGGTGATCAGTTTAAAACCAAGCGTGATCTTCGTAATCTTAAACCTAAAACTGTTGGACCTAAAGCGGGTCAAAAAGAATACGGTGACCTGTCTGACCCAGAAACTTTGGCTAACTATTTTGCTATTCAAAGCAAAATACAATCTGGAAACCAGTTGGCTAGGAAGGCTAGAGAATACAAGGGCGGACTTATTAATCAGGCTGAGTCCCAAGGACGCACGCCCCTAATGGACACCTTGGCTAAACGCATGATGCAAATACGTTCTATCACTGGCTAAACGCTGTAGGTGACAATATGCCTTATTGTATATGACAAATTTTGATCCTCGTCTTGAACTTGCACGACAGTTAGCAGCCAGCAAAAGGAGTGGAACTCCTTTGCCCAACACTGGCATATCTTCTACGGGTGTGGGAACATTCCCTGCGGGTGGAGACCCTAAGACGGCACAGTTGCGTAATAGTGTTATGTCAACTGGTATGACCATTAGCCAAAGGTACCCTAACCTGAGTAGCGAAGTGTCAAAGATTACGGCACAAAAGAAACCTACTGGTTTGTTGGCTGGCATATTTTCTTCAACTCCAGCCAAGGTAATTTTAAAACCCTTGGAGGTCCTTAGTTACGGTCGCACCTCGGTCATTTCTGGGTTGCGTGAACTAACAGATGCTTTGGACTCTGACCCTAATACCAAGGCTGGTATTGGTGACTGGTTTAAACAGGCTAAAAATCCTTATTATGGTTTTGGTACAGCATTCCCGATGAAGGGCAACTGGGGTCGTTTTGTGGGGCTTGTGGGGGACATTGGTTTGGACCCTATTACCTACATGACTTTGGGTGCTGGTCAGGCTGCATCTTTTTCTCAAAGATTAGCCTTGGCACCAAAGATGTTGGACAAGGGTATTGATGCCTTAACTGTATCCAAGTTTCTTAACAAGGGAAAGTCTGCTTTGACTGCCGAACAGATTGCCACTAGTGGTATGAGAAAAACTGGTTTGTACATGTTTGGTTCTAAACTTCGTGTACCCATGTCTGGTGCTGTTGGCGAATCCATGCTTGCTATGGGTTCGTGGGGCAAGAATGCTTTTACTCACACCAACTGGGGTGGGGCACTACAGCGTGGGTTTATGGGTATGGGTAAACAGCAGTCTACTGTTATTCGTGATCTTCGTTTGGCTTTGGCTAGGGGCGAGCAGATACCAGAAAACATTATGAAAGAAATTGGAAACCTTGGCGGTGTTGGTGCCCGTGAGTCTGCTATTCGTTTCCTTGGTGCAAACACTGTTCGTGATGCCGCTCAAGGCATGGCTAGACAAGAGTTTGGGGTTTTAGCCGCTACACGTTTGGGCGAGATGGGTACGGAGTCTTTGCAGCAGTATGGCAAAACTGTGCATCAGGTTATTGAGGGAACTAGGGCTGCTGTCAGCGATGTTGAACAGCGTCTCGCTGATCAACTAAAAAATTTGTATAAAGAAATTTGGGATACTGTTGACGTAAAGTTTAAAACCTTAGATCCTACTTCTAGCATTGGTCATCAGCCAGAGTACTTTCCTTGGATCATTACGGATGAAGCCAAATCTGAGTTAACAGATTTGACTAAACCTTGGGTTACCTCTTTAAATACTATATTAGAATCTAATCCTTTAGATGCTAAAGGTTCTTTCAAATCTAGAACACTTAAAGAGGGTCACGAGTTTTTTTGGACTACAGATAGTAACGGCATAAGAACTCCTTACCTTTTGAAAGAAACAGATTTGAACGTTCAACGTTTAAATGAGATTTCCAAATCTGCCATTGGCGTTGACTTCTTTAAAACCGATGCTGTAGATGTTCTTGCTAATCATTATGTTGGTTCTGCATCTACACATATTGGTACTTTGGCTTTGTATGAAGACTTATACAAGTCTGGTGTTGTACGTAGGATTCTTAATACCAGTGGTCCTAGTCCAGAGATGAGCGCTTATCAGGCTGGTAACGTTGATGCTTTGGTTATGCACACCAGCAACAGTATAGAAGATGCTGGTCTTGCTGCAAAGAACGCTCTTACTGAAGTTACTAAATATTTGGATGACACTGTAAAGCAGTTGGAGAAGGCTGCTGCTCAGGCTGATATAGATTTTGTTGCTGCTGGTGTAGCAAAGACAGGCATGGTTGATGATCTTGTAGCAGTTAAGGCTGCCCATGACGCAGTTGTAGCCGCTAGAAAGAATCTTGAAAAAGTACAAAGTTTGTGGGACAACCTTTATGAAGCCAACATGCCAGAGTTGGCGTCTGCTTCTCAGGCTTCTTTGGAAGCGCAGATTAATACTTTGAAAGAACTTGAAGCATATAACATTGAAAAGTTGACCGAGTTAAAGAACACCAAGAATCAACTTGCTGGTTTGCGCATGCAAAGAGGCAAGTTGACAAAAGAACAACGTGGTCTTGAACACACTTTGAGAATAAAAAGTTTAACAGATGAGGCTAAGCGTATTGAACTTAACCGCAGATACGATGATCTTGTTGTCCAGTTTGATAACTCACAAAAACTGTTTGAACAACATATGGAACTTAGCAACGTTTTAAATGTTCGTGCTGAAGACATTGTTGATGGTAAAAGATTTAAATCAACTGTATTGAATCGTGTTAAAAAAATTATTGGTGGTGAAAGTAAACTACCTAAGATTGATGGATTAGATGATCTTGCAAAATCGTTTGAAGACTTTGCATTAAACCCCGGTGCTTTAAAAGCGTGGATGAACGGAAATCTTGGTGATCAAGATTTCTTCCAGATGGTTGAAAAGTATTTCAAAACGGTAAGCAACACTAAATCAATTTTTAACAAATCCGATATTGCTAAAATGACCGTTAACGAACTGCACACTATTGTTGCTGCCGGCGCTACCGGCGTTGGTGGAAGTTTTGATTCCATTCGTGCTGCTGTACATATCCTTGCTAGAGATGCAAAGTTTTATGGAGACAAAATTCCAGCAAACCTATCTGGCATCAGAGAAACATTAATTAGGCATCTTGAAGAACAAGCAAACTTTGTTGGATTTTTGGAGTTAGCAAAAGCGGAGAACACTAGCGCACGTAGTCTTTTAATGTCAGCAACGCAAGCAGACGAGTTTGGAAAATTTGTTGCAACAATGGAGTCGGACTACAATCTGTATAACGGTGTTAAAAACTGGTATGAAGAAACGATGTACCGATTAACCGATCCTAATACTCCTTTTAATGTTGATGATGCCTTGCCTGATTTCTTTTTTGTTGACGATGATCTAACAATTTTGCATGCATTCATACCGGAAAACAATGAAACCACTGCGGCTGCCATAGCCGCCGCTGAACGTGTTATGCAAACAATGGAGGCAACAAAGTATCCTTTTAGGAAACATAACATAGATCAGATTTACGATATTGGCCAACTTGATTTGGCTAAACAATTTGAAGCAACAATAAATGCTAATGTTGATAGTTATTTAACCAAGTCCACAACTGAATTAAAGTTTACTGGTGCACGTTTTCGTGAACTTGTGCGCAAAGGCAACAGTACAACAAACGAACTTTCTGATACGTTGGCAGCCTACAGCATGGTCAGTGAAGTAGAGCGCAGATTTAATGCTTTAGGTATGGAACTTAGTGTTCATGGATTTATACCTACCGAAGAAATGCACTCTATGGTTATTCGCAAGGTTGCTGCTGAACATTACGAAAAAGTTATTACTCGGCAAACCGAAGTAAACATTGTGCGAGAAAAAATGGATGAGATCCGCTCTGCCGTTGAAACGGCAATAGGTTTGCAAAGTGGTGGTCGGGGAACCTTTGGTGTTATTGAAGAAGGAACCGATGCTGTAAAAATATTTGACGACATGATCGAAAAATTGTATGAAGATCCCATTGTTGGCGAAGCAATGAATAACGTTATGGGACCAATACAACAGTATCACTCTCAGGGTCTTGCCGCTAGCAAAAGATTTATTTCTAAACAAAAAGAAAAAAGTGACCAGTTTAACGCTGCTGCTAGAGACTGGTTTTATACTCATGGAACAACGCTTGGTGTAGATGTATTTATTGGAAAAGAACCATCAACATTTCTATCTAACACCATTAAGCCCTTGCTGAAGGCTTTATACAATGATGATCAAGAAATTGTTGGCAGTATTATAACTGCCGAGAATATTGATCAAATAACAAAAATTATTGATGAGGCAAAAGCAATATATGCAAAAGATGCTGCCAATGGTGCTGGTCTAAAAGATTTTGAGAATACACATTTAAAGAAATGGTTTGAGGCTGCTGTGCCTTATCAAAAGTATAATCGGCAAAACGCTTTTAATGCTTTAAAAACTATGTCACCAACAAAAAATGATCGCAACATGAAAGAATTCTTTGTTGATCTTCTTGGTGGTCAACGAAGAAATCAAGCAAGCACAGAAGCGGACATTGTTGTTACTAGGGTTCGTGGAAAATTAAACCTTGAGTGGGACACCATTTCTAAACGATCACGCAAAATGATCAACGCCACGGACGAAAGTGTTTCTCCTGCAGATTTTCTTGCTGATCCTTTCGGTTTACCAACTGGCGCATTTGCTTATGCGTCCAGTTTAGAAAACCTTGCAGACAATCTTGGTGAACAAATAAAAAAACTTAAAGCATCTGGCGAGATAAAAGGTATTAGTGCGGCAGAAAAGACTGCGGCTACAGCAGAGGCAAAGGCGGGTAGGTCGGCAGCAATTCTTGATGAGACTACCCCTACCGCAAACAGGTCTGCTAGGTCAACACCATACAAGTTAACCCCAGATCGTGAACAAGAACTTGCTACTACCATTCGCAAGATTCGTGCCAAGCATGACCGCTTGATTGCTAGCCCTGCTTACGTTATGGCTAAAAAGGATCAAGAGATAACCAGTATGCTTGAAAAACTTGCTGCCGTTGACGGGCATCTTGTTCATGACATTTACACTGGTGAGGCTGGATGGAACATTAGTCCAAAGAGTCCTGTGGTAAAACTTAAAGATTTTGGTTTTGGCGAAGCAGAAACATCTAACCTTATTCGTGTTGTAGATGCCACAACGGAAACTTTTGGTCCCGACAGTTACATGATTAGTCCTGATGGAACAAAAATTTATAGTATTGCCGAAGGCGGATACGATACTCTTTCAAAGAAGTATGATCAACTTGCTAGTGATGCTCGTGAGGCATTTAGACTTAATCCTAATGACCCTATGGTTGATGCTGCTAACACGGAATATAATGCATTTAAAACCAGCAAGGGTTGGAGGCATGTTACTATTAAACGTGTTTCCTCAACGGAAGATGTTAACGTCAATGACATTTTTAAAGTAAATGTCAGTGACTCTAATCTTAACTTAGATGGATTAAACATTGTTGGTGAACGTGACATTGTGCGGATTGTTGATCGTGCGGACATTCGTTCTGTAGTACAACCAAAGTTTGCAACATATCGTACTCCTGCATCTACAGCGGAACGTAAACGTATTGCCGACAGTCTTTATAGCCAACAGGCAATCACACCAGACATGCATGCCGCTTTAACTGGAGAACAGCACATTAGCGACATATTGTCACAAGAGTTTAAAAACGCCGACAACAGTGTTGTTACCTTGAGGGAACATATTAAAAATTGGGAATTCCAGACATACGTTTCTAACCGTATGGATAAGGGCACCATTGAAGAATTCAGTAGCGACATTGTTAAGAATTTGTTTGGTAATGAAACAAAGTTAACGTTTACTCATGCCGAATGGGAGTCGCTGTTTAATACTCCCTTTACCGCAGCGGAGGGCGCCAAGAACGCTAGCGCTATTGGCGCTGCAAAAAAACAACTTGAGGTGTGGAAAAACTATGCTAAGTCTGGTCGTAAGTTTATTCAAGAGCCGGGTGCGGAGGGTCGTACTACTGTTCTTACAAAAATTAAAGAAATAGAATCCGAGATTGATCGTTTGGCTTTGGAGCGTACTGCCAGAACTGCTGGTTCACAATCTAGTGCTTTAGAAAAAGCACGTCAATTGTTTGAACAGTTTGACACTCAGTCTGGTAGGGGTAGTACTGGTAAGGCTGTTGAACGTTATGTTATTTCAAAAGGTGACAACCTTTCTCCAGACTTTGTTAAGGGTACTAGAAAAGGTGGTTTGGCTAAATCTTGGGCAACTACATCGTCGTATAAGACTATTCTTGAAGAAAAGGCTATTGCTAACGGCTTAGACATGCAGGCTTATGTTGCTAAACGTAGAGGTGTTAAGGAACTTGAGCAGTCTGCTAGAGATGCACGAAAGACTGCTGTAGAAAAACGTTCTGGTATTGGTGTTCGTGAAGGAGAAATTGTTGATACGGCTCAACAGATTCTTGACGACGCTATTGGTTCTGGTAATCCTCAGATTGTCGAGACGTTCAGGCAGGCGTTTAATATTGATATTGCCGAGAATGGTTCTCCTATTGTTGTTAGCGTAAAGTTGGATGCTGTTACACAGAAGATTCCTGATTCAACAAGAAATCTTGTTAAATCTATTCGTGAACAGAATGCTTCTACCATGTCGCCATTTGATGCCGACAATGTTAGACAGCAGGCTTTGGTTGATGCCGTGACTGTTGATAGGGCAAATCTTTCACAGCACAATATTGCTGTGTTCAGAGATTTGTATAACCCTGATCGTGTTGTTTTGAATGACAAACTTGCTGTTATACGTTCCAAGATTGGTGCTCTTGACGCCAAGGAAGTTGAACTTGTTAAACAACAGAAGGTTCTAATTGACCGTATTGCTATTGCTGAGGGTTTAAATAAAACAACTAGGGAAAGTGCTTACAGAAGATTGGTTACTGGTTATGGCACGACCAAAAGTGGTGCTATTTCTAACGCAAAAAATCCAGTAAAGTTTACTGTTGGCGAGATACCTGAAGCACGAAAAATATATTTAGAAGCCAGTGCTGATTTGTTTGATATACAGGCAAAGTATGATTCTATATTGCCTAGGTTTGATGATGCTGCTGGTGCTGCCGAGGATGCCGAACTTATATTGCGTCCTAGGATTAAGGAGATTGAAGATCTTCTTGAAAGAAAACCTTCTGGCAAACTTCGGATGGAAGACAAAACAACAACATTTAAAGGTAAGACCACCGAGTATAAAGCAAACTATGAAGAGTATTATAGTTGGTTACAAGAATCTAGAAATGCTTTAGATCTGGTTAGCCTTGATCCCACTAGTTCTTTGCATGCTGTTTATGCTGAGATTGCCAGAACACAAAATGTTTATATGCGTGACATGCTTCTTGAAAAAGGTACAGGCATCTATCGTGACATTATGAAGTCAATCAATTCTCCAACTGTATTTGACAACATTGATGCAGTGGTTAGCAGTGGCTATTCTTCGTTGGAAAAATTTGGTTTGAAAGGCATGGAAGTACCTACTGAAGTTCTTGACATGTTTGAAAACATTCGCAGGTTTAAAGAACCTGCGTTCAGTCGTGGCTTTGGTTCGTTCATTAACGGCTACACTGGTTTCTTTAAACGTTATGCAACTCTTAGCCCCGGCTTCCATGTGCGTAACGCTATGAGCAATACGTTTGCTCTTGTTGCTGCAGGTGGTGACCTGCGCAACTTCCCTGCTGGTCTACGATTGTATAGTTCGTTGCGTGAAGCAATGAGTTCTGGATCTACTGTAGAGAAGTGGCTTGACACTATCACTAATCCCGTTGAGCGTGCTCGTGCAGAAATTGCCACTAGGGGCATGTTCTCTGCTGGTGGCGGTATGACGTCTGACGCCTTTAGTCAGTTTCTTGAAAAGGGAAGTCTATTGAAGCGTCTCGAAGACAACATTGCGACTAGGACTAGTCGTAATGTTGGGTCAAACATAGAGAACTCTGCAAGGTTTATGTTGGGTTATGATAGTGCTGTAAAGGGTTTAGATTTCCATCAGACGTCTGCCCGCATTAAGCGGTTCTTGATTGACTACGAAGATATTGGTCAGTTGGATAAAACTATGAAAACTATTGTTCCGTTTTGGATGTGGACCAGTCGGGCTTTGCCGATGCATCTCACTAACATGTGGGTCAACCCAAGACCATACGCATTGTACGAATCGTTTAAGCGCAACTACAGCGTTAATGATCCAAACAGTTTGACACCAAGTTGGATTACCAATCAGGGTGGTTTCAAAATAACTAACAGCACGTATCTGCTGCCTGATCTTGGGTTCAACCGTATTGGCGAGTTGAGTGCACAGGCATCCGATCCAAGCAAACTGTTGGCAATGGTTAACCCTGCCCTTAGGGTTCCTCTTGAACTTGCTTCCGGAACAAAATTCTTTAGCGGGCAAAAGATGAGTGGAAAACCTGCAGATGTTTCTGGTAATGGTATTAACTCTGCTCTTGCTTCACTGTTGAGCGCAATTGGTATGGCTGGAACAGATTCAAAAGGCAACAAAATTGCTAACGAGAAAGCATTGTATGCTTTAAACAGTTTGATTCCTAGCATTGGTCAGGCTGAACGTTTGATTCCTAGTAAACCAGACAAGGCTGGAAACTTGTTGGCTTACCTTGGTATACCGGTCAGGGAAGATTCACCAGAACTTCAACGCAGTGCACTGTACGATAAACTTAAACAATTAAATGATTTAAAAACTAGTCAAGGAGTGTAATGAAATATCCATACAAAAAATTGGTGTTGCCAAAAGAGTTGACGAAAGTTGAGAACGGCAAACTTGATGCAAAAACTTTGGTTAAGGTTAAATGCGGTGGCGTAATGTTTCACACTGCTGCCGTAAAGTTTAACGAAATGTATGATGCTGCTGTTAAGGATGGGATTAAGTTCAAGAACGTAGGCGACTATCGGTCGGCTGAGGCTCAATTGAAACTCTTCAAAGAACGCTACCGTCTTGCCGAGGATCGTGATTGGGCTGACAAGAAGAAGGGTATCCTAGTGGATACCGATCGTGTCAAGCGGTCTTACGATGGGCAGACGTGGTTGCTTCGGAATGGGTTTGCTCCGTGTTCTAGTCCACAAAAATCTAATCATGGCTACGGTCTAGCAATTGACCTTGATGTTACTAACAAGAAAACTTTGGAATGGTTGTGTGCTAACGCACCTGACTTCGGTTTCTATTTACAGTCTAGCGATCCGTCTAGTCGAGAGTTTGAAGCATGGCACTGGCAGTATTGTGGGGTTGGTGCGTAACCAACTCTCGTACCATTCCGCTTGGGATGTAGATGACATGATCGTAGAAACCGTCGGGTGTTGATGACTGTGCGATGGTGAGATGCAGTTTTTTTCCACCGTCATCTTCTGGTATTAGGTAGCCGCAGGTGCGAACAATATGTTCGCCACTGTCGGCGTCTTCTAGTTCTGCCCAATGTCCTTCGCCTGCATGTGCATCAGCCCAATGAACTTCAACTACAGCGTTAGTCTTCGTAGGGGTCAATTCCGTCTGCATGAAGTTCCTCTTCTATCATGTCAATGATGTTTGCCATGAATTTGATTATTACT
>Ga0209353_10001464_pt1 | contig 13385 bp, 15 predicted proteins | sample LauGreSpBDMM15SD_2_FD_187561 | JGI IMG/M metagenome (GOLD analysis project Ga0209353, IMG submission 187561) | Freshwater lake microbial communities from Lake Michigan, USA - Sp13.BD.MM15.SD (SPAdes) (version 2) | ecosystem: Environmental > Aquatic > Freshwater > Lake | place: Lake Michigan...
GCCCCGGCAATTACGGTGATGCCCCAGGCCAAGAATCCGTCGATCACCCACTCGGTCGCTTTCGCCTTGCTCAAGTCATAATCGTAAAGTGCGAATGCCGATTTGCTGACGTCCTCGATCTTCTTGGTCCCGAATTTCCGGATGGCGGTCTCGACCGATCGCTCGATGTCGTCGTATCGTTCTTGCCAGCGTCCCTCGTCGTGGTCTGCGCTGGTCTGTGCCCCTACCGACATCAACGCCTGAATCATCTCGGTTACTACTCTGGGGCTGGTTTCCAGCGTGACCAGTCGGGCGGCAACCCCATTGATCGAGTCATGGTAGTCTGACCCGGTCGCGATGTTCATGACTTGCCGTTTGAACTTCATCCCCGATTCTTTGACCTTCTCGTAGGGTGTTTTCCACGATGCGTCGAATGGATCGCTGGCTTCGGCCACCCGAATGTCGATCCGAAATGCCTCGGCTATCTGGTCCAGGTTGTAGCGCACGTCCGGACTCCAGCTCTTCATTACTACCGGGGCGTCGCGCTTGGTGTTCCAGGCCACTGGCAGTCTGACTACCCGCACGGCGTTGTTGCCCGACTGGTCAGCTTTACAGTAGCCCCCGTCGCTCAGTCCCTTCATCAGGGCGTCGATTTTCGCGATGTTTCGTTCCGGGTCACTCAGGAAATAGCCTATTTGGTGGCTCCCGTGGCTGGTCTCGATGGTGTACGACGGCTCCAGTGTGAATCCGACTGATTCGATGTCGGCGTCGTCTAGAACTACGAAGTGCCCACTATGGAAGGTGTCCTTCGTGCGACGACCATGGCAGTTTTGTATTAGGGTCGCCGTGCTGGTATAATTGTTCCAGTCGGTCCTAGATGGGGCCGGGTCGTCTGGCTCGAGGACCTGACCTCCCCATCTGTTATCGTCTACTTTAGCCTTGGTCAGTACCCAGATTTTCTCGTCTGTTTTGGCATTCTTAAATGCCTCGCTCAGGAACTGGTCGTTCGTCAGTTCCTGGGTGGTCTTTTTTGTGTTCAAAGTCGCTCCTTGTGTGCTTTATCGAGTTCATGAATGGCGTGGGCCACGATCCAAGGTGCCGGGTCCTTTTCGGTCATCTCGCCCAGTAGGATGGCCATTCGAGGCGTCAGCTGAGCTTTTCCGTTCAAGACTCGCCGTAGATTTCTGGCACTACAGATCTTTGATCGACCGATCCCGTAAATGGTGAGTCCTTTCTGGTCCATTCCGTTTTTCATGTCGGCCCTCGCCTCGTCGTAAGTGATGAATTTCAATATTTACCCCTCTGAAGATAGCGGACGACCCGCTATCCGTAGTCTACCACTAGCCTGTGTGGCCCATTTCACACGATTTGTGCTAAACTTAGAATATGATGAATCCCGAACAGGCGGCATGGGCTCAGTTGCGTCTTGCGATGGACGACTACTGGGTAGCCCAGCGTCACGAGGACCGTTTCAGCGTCGGAATTCCCGACGTGTCTTTCGTGCTGCCTGGCGGTCAAGGCGGCTGGATCGAGTTGAAGGCGGCCGATCCGAATGGTAAAGTCGCAATTCGTCGTAGCCAGATCGTCTGGATGCATCGCCGTGTCGAATTTGGGGCGGTCTGCTTCATCATGATTCGGGGTGCGTCCGGATGGGTCGCCATCGACTTTGGGGCTGTCGGAGCCGGGGCGATCCGATCCATCAAAACGTTTGCTGATGCGGTCCGCATCGGGCATTTCGACGGCCGACCGGTCGAGGCTTTTAACCTGGCGTGGGAGAGCAGATCGGTTCCGGTCGACACGCTCCATCATGCAGAAACGCAATCATGACTCCTAAGCAAGAACATTTCGCCCAGTGCATCGCCGATGGCATGACCCAAGCTGACGCATACCGCACGTCATATGGTGTTGACAAGATGAAGGACTCCAGCATCCATGTCAATGCCAGTAAATTGGTGTCTGACACTAAGGTGGCACAAAGGGTCGCAGAATTGAAGGCCAAACTGTCTGCAAAGGCACTCTGGACTCGTGAAATGAGCGTCAAGGCTCTTGTCAGTGCTTATGAAATAGCTCGAGATACGAGCAATTCTGGCGGCATGACTGGGGCCATCAAGGAAATCAACGCTATGCACGGGTTCAACGCTCCACAGAAGATCGACCTCAACGCTGAACTCACGCTCCGCCGCATCGAGCGAGTCGTCGTTAAACCATGACCGTCTTGCACCTCCCGACCCCAGAGTGGGCACTTCCTCTGATGGAGCCCAGCCGGTACAAAGGCGCATGGGGTGGTCGAGGCTCGGGCAAGTCACACATGTTCGCCGAGTTGATGATCGAGGCTCACATCATAGACCAGAGGCGGCGCAGTGTCTGTGTGCGTGAGATTCAGAGATCGTTGAATCAGTCCGTTAAGCGATTATTGGAGACCAAGATTCAGGACATGAATGCTGGTGCGTTCTTCGAAGTTCAAGATTCCGTCATTAAGTCCAGGCAGGGCGACGGCGCGATCATCTTCCAAGGCATGCAGAACCACACCGCCGACAGCATCAAGTCGCTCGAGGGTTACGACTGCGCCTGGGTGGAAGAGGCCCAGTCCCTGAGCCAGACCAGTCTCGACTTGCTGCGGCCAACCATCCGCAAGCCCGACAGCGAATTGTGGTTCACATGGAACCCGCGCCTGCAGTCCGACCCGGTGGACTTCCTGTTGCGTGGCCCGACACCGCCTAAAGATTCAAACGTCTTAAAAGTTAATTTCACCGATAACCCTTGGTTTCCTCAAGTCCTGAAGGACGAGATGGAATATGACAAGCGGCGTGACTCGGACAAGTACAGCCACGTCTGGATGGGTCAGTATCTGACCAACAGCAACAGCCGAGTGTTCAAGAATTGGCGCATTGAGGACTTCGACGCGCCGCCTGACGCTATTCACCGGTTTGGTGCTGACTGGGGTTTCTCTGTCGATCCGACCACGTTGGTGCGCTGTCACATTGTCGGGCGCACGCTCTACATTGACTACGAGACCTACATGGTCGGCTGCGAGATCGTCAACACACCCGAGCTGTTCATGCAAGTGCCCGAGTCAGAGAAGTGGCCCATCGTGGCCGACTCAGCCAGGCCTGAGACGATCAGCCATATGCGCAAGAACGGATTCCCCAAGATCATGACAGCCGTCAAAGGCCCGAAATCGGTCGAGGAGGGCATCCAGTTTCTCAAGAGTTATGACATCGTGGTTCATCCGCGCTGCATTCATACGATTGATGAGCTGACCCTGTACAGCTACAAAACAGACCCATTGACCGGCAAGATATTGCCAGTGCTTGAGGACAAAAAGAATCACGTCATTGACGCCTTACGCTACGCTTGTGAAGGCGTTCGGCGTACAGCCGTTACAAGGTCAGCGATTTTCACGCCCATCGCCAATGTTAAAAAGTGGTGATATAATCGCATTAATTGAGGAATCCTAACGTGGCCCGACTTACCAACGACCAGCGGCTCTCGAACTTGCACGATGATGCTCTGCGGCAGTACAACGACATCCAAACTGCACTGAGGGATGAACGCTTGCAATGCTTGCAAGACCGACGCTTTTATAGTCTTTGCGGCGCACAGTGGGAAGGCCCACTTTGGGATCAATACGAGAACAAGCCCAAGTTTGAAGTCAACAAGATCATGCTGGCGGTCATTCGCATCGTCAACGAGTACCGCAACAATCGCATCACTGTCGATTACGTCAGCAAAGACGGCACTGAAAACGACAAGCTGGCCGAAGTCTGCGACGGTCTCTACCGCGCAGATGAGCAGGCATCCGTGGCCGACGAAGCCTACGACAACGCCTTCGAGGAGGCTGTGGGCGGCGGCTTCGGTGCGTGGCGGCTGCGCACCGTCTACGAAGACGAAGAAGACCCAGAGGACGATCGTCAGCGGATCCGCTTTGAGCCGATCTTTGATGCCGACAGCTCGGTTTTCTTTGACCTGAACGCCAAACGCCAGGACAAGTCCGACGCCAAGTATTGCTTCGTGGTCACTAGCATGACCCGCGAGAGTTACAAAGAAACCTACGACGACGACCCGGCAGACTGGCCCAAGATCATCCACCAGTACGAGTTCGACTGGGCGACCCCTGACGTGGTGTTCGTTGCCGAATACTACAAAGTCGAGGAAAAGACCGAGACGATCCGCATCTTCGAAGGTGTTGATGGAACTGAGGAACGCTACAGTCCGCAAGACTTCACGAACGACGAAATGCTGGAACAAACCCTGCTAGCCATCGGTAGCCGCGAGATTCGCCAAAAGCGTGTCAAGCGTATGCGAGTTCGTAAGTACATCATGTCGGGCGGCAGGGTGCTGGAAGATGCTGGCTACATCGCAGGCAAGTGCATACCCATCGTGCCGGTGTACGGCAAACGCTGGTTTGTCGACAACATCGAGCGTTGCATGGGCGCTGTGCGCCTGGCCAAGGATGCCCAGCGACTGAAGAACATGCAGCTCTCTAAGCTGGGCGAGATTTCAGCCCTGTCCAGCATCGAGAAGCCAATCCTGACCCCAGAGCAAGTTGCCGGGCATCAAGTCATGTGGGCCGAAGACAACCTGCGCGATTACCCGTATCTGCTGGTCAATCCGATCACCGATCAAGACGGAAATCTAACGGTCGCTGGCCCCGTTGCTTATACCCGCAGCGCAGCAATTCCAGCTGCTATGGCAACGCTCTTGCAGATCACCGAGCAAGACATGCAGGACATCCTGGGCAACCCCCAGGGGGCTGACAAGATGGTGTCTAACGTATCTGGCAAAGCTGTCGAGATGATTCAGACTCGCATTGACATGCAGACGTTCATCTACATGAGCAATTTTGCAAAGGGCATGAAACGTTGCGGCGAGATCTGGCTGAGTATGGCTAAGGAAATCTACATCGAAGACAAGCGCAAGATGAAGACGATCGCCCCGACTGGCGCAGCTGGGATGGTGGAGCTGATGCAGCCCACGATCGACACGGAAACAGGCGCGGTGGTGATGGCCAACGACTTGAGTGTTGCGACATTTGATGTGGTGTCCGAAGTCGGGCCATCCAGCAGCAGCAAGCGTGCTGCCACAGTTAGGGCGTTGACCGGCATGCTCCAGATCACGCAAGACCCAGAGACCCAGCAAGTCATCACCTCAATGGCCATGATGAATATGGAAGGCGAGGGTATCAGCGACGCCAACACCTACTTCCGCAAGAAGCTCTTGCGCATGGGTGTGGTCAAGCCGACAGACGAAGAAGCGCAGGAACTCATGGCCGAGATGCAAAATCAGCCGCAAGACCCGAATGCCATGTACCTGCAAGCCGCAGCCGAGGAGGCCACCGCCAAGGCAGCCCAGGCTCGCGCTAGTACGGTCAAGACCGTGGCCGACGCTGAACTTAGCCGGGCCAAGACACTGGAGACCCTGAGCCAGGTCGACGAAACTGCTCAGAAGATGGCGATGGCCAACGCAGAAGCGGTGCAGGAAATAATGCGAGGCCAGATTATTCAGCCTGTTTGATAATTTAAATAGGTTATAATTCAACAAACGGCATCCACCCAGCCGCATCAATGGGCGAGTTTCAGACGGGGTAAAAGATGAAGCAAAAGGCAGATCAGGAGATCGATAACGACGAAGATACCGCAGTCATCGAGGACGAGGCCACCGAGCAGCCAGAGGCGCAAGCCGAAGGCGATCAGGCCACAGACCAAGACGACGGCGAGGAATCCGACGAAGTTGTCGTATCCATCGGTGAGGACGCGCCACCTCAAGAAGAACAGACTCAAGCACCTGAATGGGTACGCGAGCTGCGCAAGACGAACCGAGAACTACAACGCCAAAATCGAGAACTGCAAGGCAAGCTCCAAACCTCTACGACTGAGATCAAACCAGTCGTGCTGGGCAAGAAGCCGAACCTAGAAGATCACGATTACGATGCCGAGAAGTTCGAGGAAGCACTGACGAATTGGTTTGAGCGTAAACGCCAGGCTGATGATGTCAACGCCAAGCAAGAAGCTGAAGTTATGACCCAGCAGAAAGCCTGGCAAGCCAAACTGGAGGGCTACGGTAAGGCGAAAGCCGAGCTGCGAGTCAAAGACTTTGACGATGCCGAGGCTGCGGCCCAGGAATTGTTCAACGTCACCCAGCAAGGTGTAATGCTCCAAGGTGCGGATAACCCCGCGCTGGTCGTCTACGCACTCGGAAAGAATCCAAAGAAGGCGCAAGAGCTGGCAGCCATCAAAGACCCCGTAAAGTTCGCCTTTGCGGTTGCAAAACTGGAGAAAGATTTGAAAGTTACCAACCGCAGAGCAGCACCACCGCCAGAAAGAATCGTGTCCGGTACGGGACGAGTTTCTGGCGCAGTAGACTCAACCCTTGAGCGGCTGAGAGAAGATGCGTCCCGTACTGGCAACATGACCAAGGTCATTGCGTACAAGGCGCAGAAGCGATCAGCATCCAAATAAACCACTAGGAGTTTTCCATGAGCAATTCATTCAGTAAGGAAGAGCGCGTAGCGTTCGAGGACATCCTCGAAGGCTTCAACGACGCGCTGGTTTTGTCCCGCAACGTGTCCATCTACAACACCGAAGGTTCGATGATGGAGCGGACGAACAACGTCATCTATCGTCCACAGCCGTACATCGCACAGTCGTACGATGGCATGGACCAGACCGGTAATTTCGGCGCATACACCCAGCTTTCCGTCCCTGCAACGCTCGGCTTCCAAAAGTCCGTGCCGTTCATCCTGGACGCACTTGAGCTGCGTGATGCACTGCAAGAAGGTCGTCTGGGCGAAGCTGCAAAGCAAAAGCTGGCATCCGACATCAACATCGCCATTATGAACACTGCTGCGAACCTTGGTTCGCTGGTCGTTACCGTGAGCACCGCTGCTGGTGACTATGACGATGTGGCCCTGTGCGACTCGATCATGAACGAGCAGGGCGTCCAAGCCTTTGACCGTTACTTGGCCCTGTCTTCACGCGACTACAACGGCATCGCTGGCAACATCGCTGGTGGCGCTGGTGGTGCTTCTGTGTCCCGCAGCTTCGCTGGAACCAAGTCCAACACCGCCTTCGAGCGTTCGTTCGTCGGCCAGGTCGCTGGTTTTGAGACCTACAAGCTGGACTACGCCAATCGCCTCACCGGCGCAACTGGCGCTGATCCGACGATGAGCACTTTGGCTGCGGCTTTGAATTACTATGTTCCTGTCGCAACTTCGACTGCGGTGACCGGTGAAACTGCCAACGTGGATAATCGTTTCCAAACGATTACCGTGTCCAGCACCACCGACCTGCCTGCTGGTACTGCCATCGAGATCACAGGCGTTGAGGCTGTGCATCACATCACTAAGCAAGGTACGGGTTTCTCGAAGACCTTCCGTGTCGTGAGCGTGACCAATGCAACCACTTGCGTCATCACCCCACCGATCATCTCGGCACAGGGTGGCACTGACGCTGAGTTGCAATACCAGAACTGCATCGTCACCGCTGCTGCTGGTCGCACCATCAACCGCTTGAATACCACCACTGCACCGGTGAACTGCTTCTGGCAGAAGGATGCTCTGGAGATTCTGCCTGGCCGTTACGCTGTCCCGTCTGATGCTGGTGTCGCAGTGATGCGTGCAAGCACCGACCAAGGCATCGAGCTGGTCATGCAAAAGCAGTACGACGTCAACACCATGAAGACCAAGTATCGTCTCGATACCTTGTTCGGCGTGGTCAACAAGCAACCAGAAATGTCTGGTATCTTGCTGTTCAATCAAGCATAAGGAGCCATCATGAGCTACAACGTAATTTTTGCACAAGGTACTGCTACCGTTACCGTGCCAGCAGGCGAGAAGATTGCCGTTCAAGCATACTCGCCAGCAAGCGTGTTTCAGGAAGTTGGTTATCCAAACTTTCCTGAATCACAAGACTTGTTGACCGTGGTTGAAAGTCAAACCACTTATGTGTCTGGCGCGTTCACCAATGCCACCAACGTGACCATTCAGGCCGGCGCATCGGGTGCGTACTACTCGGTGGGTGTTGCACCTGACATCAACAACAATGGCAACTGGCAGCCTCAGGGTGCGCCTGCTGACATAGCTGATGGTGCCTCGATGATTGCCACAGCAGCCAACGTGCTGACTGGCATCGTGACGGCGACGCCAACGACTGCTCGAAGCATCCAACTGCCAACGGGTGCAAACCTTGACCTGGCGACCGAATGGGCCATTGGTGATTCGTTCGACTTCACCGTTCTCACTCTGGCTGCGTTTGTTTTGACCATCACGGTCAACACTGGCGTGACCATTGTGGGTGCTGCTACAACGGCTGCAACGTCTGGGGCATCTGCACGCTTCCGTCTTCGCAAGACTGCGGCTGATACCTTCATCGTTTATCGTATCGGCGGTTAAACAAGACAGGCCGGCAGAGATGTCGGCCTGTTTTACATGGAGCGCAAAATGCCAATGAAAAAAGGTTATTCAGACAAGACCGTTTCCAAAAATATCAAGATGGAAATGAAATCTGGTAAGCCACAAAAGCAAGCTGTGGCGATGGCACTTGGGATGGCAAGCAAGTCGGCAAAAGCCGCAGGCAAGCCAAGCAAAGCACCGATGAAAAAATGATCAAGTCAGCCGCAATCGTCAAGACCAAAGCTCTTGCCCCGTGGCGCGAGCTGCGGCTGCAAAAGCGCAAGCTGAAAAAAGCGCAGACCATTGAGCGCAAAGCGATCAAGCAAGTGCGTCCATCGCCAATTGGCAGACAGGTTGTGGAAGTCCATGAGATTGAAACCTCTGTGGAAGAAGGCCCACCAACCCGCGAAGAAATGTTGCAACAGGCTAAAGCGATCGGGATAAAGGTCGAAAAACGCTGGTCGGATGCGACACTTCTGAAACACATCGAGGAAGCAGCATGGGCTACACAAAACGACAATTCATAAGCGCCGCCTTCGAGGAAATCGGGCTTGCGTCTTATGTGTTTGATCTACAGCCCGAGCAGCTTGAATCCGCCCTGCGCCGCCTTGACGCAATGATGGGAGATTGGAACGCCAAGGGCATCCGTCTGGGCTATCCATTGCCATCCAGCCCACAGGACAGCGACCTTGATGAGGAAACGCTCGTACCTGATTCGGCGTATGAGGCCATCATTTGTGCCTTGGGCATCAGGCTGGCTCCGTCCTACGGCAAGCAGGTGATGATGGAGACCAAGACCACGGCCAAGCAGGGCTATGACATCCTGCTGCAAAGGGCCACGTTCCCGCTTGAGAAGCAACTGCCGGCCACCATGCCTGCCGGTGCTGGCAACAAGCCGTGGCGGGTCTACGACAACCCGTTTATTAGGCCACCAGCCAACCCAGTCACTGCTGGCCCTGATGGGCCTATTGAGTACTATTAAGGACAATCATGCCAACGATCAATCAACTGCCAGTCCTGAACACAATTTCAAGCGGCGACCAGTTACCTGTTTACTCGCCCAACAATGGCGATGCTCGCCGAACATCCATTGGCAGTTTGTTGACGTTTTTCCAGCAGAGCTTCGCCTCGCCAACGCTGGCGGTGAATCTGTTTGTGCCTGGCAATGGCTTCAACATCACCGTGCCAACCCCTGTCAGCAACGACCAGTGGATGCTGCTGCAACCCGCTAGCACGCTGGCAACTGGCACGATCACTCTGCCATTGAACACTGGCGTGCCTGACGGCACTTCGGTGCTGATCACGACCACGCAACAGATCACCTCGTTGACGCTCGCTTTGAATGGCGCATCGGCTATCTATGGCAGTGTGACATCCTTGGCAGCTGGTACGGCAACAGCGATTCGCTTTTACCAGCCTACGAACTCTTGGTATCAGATCAACGCTGAAACGGTATATGCCGCTGGCGTGCAAAACTGGATGTCAACCCCGTCAAGTGCGAACTTGCTTGCAGCAATGACCGATGAAACGGGCACAGGCGTGTTGGTCTTCAACATCAGCCCAACGCTGACAACCCCGACAATCACCAATCCAACAGTCAGCACCGGAACATTCACAAGCCCTGCATTGGTGACACCTGCGCTGGGCACAGTGGCCAGCGGAAACATCAGCGCCTGCACCAGCACCAGCATGGTCATGGTGACTCCGATTCTCGGTACGCCGACTTCCGGAACATTAACAAACTGCACTGGCTTGCCGATTGCAACTGGCGTTTCTGGCCTGGCTGCGAATGTCGCAACATTCCTTGCAACCCCATCTAGTGCAAACTTGGCGGCAGTCCTGACAGACGAGACAGGCACAGGGGCGGCAGTATTTGCCAACACGCCGACTTTGGTGACACCAGTCATCGGCGCAGCCACCGGCACGAGCCTGACCGCAACGGGAGTGATTGCATCAACCGGCACGGCAGGCGTAGGCTACGCAACGGGCGCTGGCGGTGCTGTCACCCAAATCACAAGCCGCACCACAGGCGTGACGCTTGCCAAGACAACGGGTGCCATCACGCTCTTCAGCGCAGCAGGCACAACAGTCGCCACGACCTTTACCGTAACCAATACCACTGTGGCGGCAACCGATGTGATCATCCTGAACCAGAAATCAGGAACTGATTTGTATGACCTGATGGTCACTGCGGTGGCGGCTGGAAGTTTCAACATCACATTTCGAACCACTGGTGGCACGACGACTGAGACCCCGGTGTTCAACTTTGCAGTGATCAAAGGCGTGGCGGCGTAATGGCCACCAAGCCATCCCCGGCCTACGCACGCAAAGAAGGCCAGAACCCTAAGGGCGGATTGAACGCCAAGGGCCGTGCTGCTGCCAAGGCCGATGGCATGAACTTGAAGCCACCAGTCAAGACTGGTGACAATCCACGCAGGGCATCGTTCTTGGCTCGCATGGGCGGCAACCCTGGCCCAGAGTACAAGGATGGCGAACCGACCCGGCTGCTGCTCAGTCTCAAGGCGTGGGGCGCATCGTCCAAGGCTGATGCCAAGGCCAAGGCCAAGCGCATCTCTGAACGCAACAAGGCTAAGTGATGCAGATACCCATCCTCAACGGCATCTACGCTGACAACGCCCCAGAGCTGCGCACCGCTTACCCCGTCAACTTTGTCCCAGTGCCAAAGCAGTCTGGCATCAGCAATGGGTTCTTGCGGCCAGGCGACGGCATTGTGGCCAACGGCACAGGCCCAGGCATTGACCGTGGCGGCATCAACTGGAACGGCGTCTGCTACCGGATCATGGGAACCAAGCTCGTAGAAATCAGCAGCGCGGGTGCTGTGATCGTGCTGGGAGACGTCGGAGGCCTAACTGATACGCTGGTGACCTTTGACTACAGCTTCGACCTACTAGCCATCGCATCAGGTGGGCGGCTTTACTACTGGGATGGATCAACATTAACGCTAGTCACAGACCCCGATTTGGGCTTGGTGCTGGATGTGGTTTGGGTCGATGGTTACTTCATGACGACAGACGGCGAGTTCCTGATCGTCACCGAACTGAACGATCCGACCCAAGTCAATCCGCTGAAATATGGATCGTCCGAAGTTGATCCTGACCCCGTGGTGGCCTTGCTCAAACTCCGAAACGAGGTCTATGCGCTGAACCGCAACACCATCGAGGTGTTTGACAACGTTGGCGGCGATCTTTTCCCATTTCAGCGCATCGACGGCGCTCAAGTCCCCAAGGGTGTGATCGGCACATTCGGCTGCTGCGTCTACGTTGACCGCATCGCTTTCTTGGGTGGTGGTCGAAACGAAGCACCGGGCATCTATCTCGGGGTTTCAGCGCAGACCCAAAAGATCAGCACACAAGAGATCGACAATCTGCTGCTCAATTACACCGAGGAGCAACTGGCCACGGTCAAGCTTGAAGCCCGTAACGATAAGGCTCACGAACACCTCTACATCCACCTGCCAGATCGCACCGTGGTCTATGACGCAGCCGCCTCCGAGGTTTTGCAAGAACGGGTCTGGTTTACGCTCACCACCAGTGTTGTCGAGTTCAGTCAGTACCGCGCCAGAAATCTGGTCTACGCCTACGACAAATGGCTGGTCGGAGACCCGCAATCCAGCTCCATCGGCTACTTGGTGCAAGACACCGGACACCACTGGGGAGAGCAAGTGCGCTGGGAATTCGGCACGCTCATCGCATACAACGAGAGCAACGGTGCGATCTTCAACCGCTTGGAGTTAGTCAGCTTGACCGGTAGCGTTGCGCTCGGCACAAACCCGCAGATCAGCACCAGCTACAGCGCGGACGGTCTGGCCTGGAGCCAAGATCGCAGCATCGCAGTCGGCACTATTGGAAGCACCTCCAAGCGTTTAGCGTGGTTCCAGCAGGGTCACATGCGCAATTGGCGCATTCAACGCTTCCGAGGCGACAGCGATGCACACGTTTCATTCATGCGCCTCGAAGCACAAATCGAAGCATTGGCGTACTGATGGCAACCGCTCCCGTTTCCCGCAGGTTGAATTTAACGCGAGACCAGCTTTCTGCATTTCTGACTGACCAACAGCAGATTAGACAGTTTGAGTTGCTTTTTCAGAACATTAACCTTTTGCCGGTTGAAAGTGGTGGTACAGGTCAATCTACTTACACAGATGGAGACTTGCTGATTGGTAGCACTCCAGGACTCGCGAAAAATAAACTTACAGCAGGCACTGGGATTAGCGTCACTAATGGCGCAGGCACCATTGCATTGGCAATTACTAACACGACTGTCACCCCAGCTAGTTACACCTACGCATCGTTTACTGTCGATGCCCAAGGGCGTGTAACAGCCGCAGCAAGTGGCATTGCACCAGTGACCGCTGTTACTGGAGTAGCACCTATTGCAAGCACTGGTGGTTTGACTCCAGCAATAAGCCTGAACGACACCACAGTCACTCCGGGCAACTTCACTTTTGCAAGCATAACTGTCGATGCCAAGGGCAGATTGACGGCAGCTTCTAGTGGCAACCCGTTATCGGGCGGCATTAGCGCGACCATCACGACGGCCAAGCTTACGGCATTGGGTGCGGATGGCAGCATGACATTTACAAATGGTTTATTGACGGCGCAAACCCCAGCCACATAAGGAGCAGAAAATGAAAGAATTTATGATGATGCCGAAGGGCTTCATGGGCCTGCCGATGGAAGAAGAATTTTTAACCAACGCAGAAAATAAAAAGAACTACGCAGTCGCAGTCGCAGACTGGAACTATGGCCCTGAAGTGCCGACCAATGAGCCAGGCGCAAACAAAGAGTTCTACGCCGGTCTGGCAGAGGCCATGCAGGTTGACGAGAAGGACGCTCGTCGCAAGCATTGCTCCAATTGCGAATACTACGACAACAGCCTCATGACCCAAGTGCGCATTGAGCGTATCCCGCTGGCGACCTATGACAAGGGCGCAGGGTTCCGTGGTCGCTGCGAAAAACTGAACTTCATCTGCAACGACATGCGGGTTTGTCAAGCG
>Ga0209353_10001466_pt1 | contig 13381 bp, 7 predicted proteins | sample LauGreSpBDMM15SD_2_FD_187561 | JGI IMG/M metagenome (GOLD analysis project Ga0209353, IMG submission 187561) | Freshwater lake microbial communities from Lake Michigan, USA - Sp13.BD.MM15.SD (SPAdes) (version 2) | ecosystem: Environmental > Aquatic > Freshwater > Lake | place: Lake Michigan, USA...
GGTGACTTTAACATCACAGTATTGCCATTGCTATCCTCAAATGATGAAGGCCAATGCAGTGAGTTTTTATCGTATGGGTCTGGCTGTGGTTGTATGTTATTATTGACAGCCAATCTGTAGTTGTACTCGCCACCTTCTCGCAAGTCTGGCTTCTCGCCATACCTCTGTATAAATTCAGCATGCCAAGGACTATTCTCCATAGTCTTTTGGAACTCTTGCTCTGTCATATCAGCTGCCATCTTTTTTATCCACCGTATTTTCTTCTTAGTTCTTCACCCATCTGGGATCTTCTAGCCTTAACTTTTAACTGCGCTTCGTGCCGCTTGAATTCCTCCTCGTGCCGCTTGAATTCCTCCGCCTGCTTGAATTCCTTCGCATCCGTTGCTGCCTGCTGCTTTGCAGCCTCTAGCCTTGCTGTGTCTGCTGCAGCAGCCTTTTGCTTTTCAGCCCGATTGTTTGCATCACCAGCTATATCAATACCAGCAACAGCTGTCGCTGTCCCCAGAACTTGCTCGAAGGTTGGAGGATGCGATATAGGCACATACTTGCGGTATGGAGCACGGGCGGCATAATCCTCCTCGAAAATGGCAAGATGGTCCGCCGGATCAGCAGTAAGGTCAAGCTTAAGCGCCTTCCCTGGTGGGATAGATATTTGTTGGTCCATTGGTACGTCCATAGTTCCGGGAACATGTTTACCCTTACTGTCCACAGCGTGCCAAGGAGGTAGGTCTATACGCTCTTGGGGGGAAAGCGTCTGCCTTGATTGCGCCAAGCGGGCTTCCGTCTCGCCTGCGGAGTTCAAATAGTTATTAAAACCTTGCCTGTATCTCTCATACATGTCAAGACGATCTCGCCGATTAGGCACCGTAGAACTCCGGTATGTGGGGTCAGCAAGCCGTGTTATATTCTCTTGGTCTGACATAAACTTATCCCATGTGCTTCGGAAGCGTTTCGGTATATCCCTTATATGCTCCGCAGCGCTAGCACCATAATCCCGTCCCTCTTTTTCTTGTATCTTGTGCTGTACTTCGTGTAGCAATGTGCTTTCTGAATCTGTAGGAATACGCACAGCGCTCGGGAGGTCGTGGACCTCGCCACTCAGCCAAGCCGAAAGATCGTTCATATCCACTTTTTTCTTTTTTGGTTCAAATGGGTTTGTATATATAGATATCTCGCCTGACACAGGATCGTATTGCCCCCTATTAGTTGCGCTCACCTCAGGTGGCCTAGATCCGCCGTACACACGAACAGGAGAATGCTCTAAAGAATAATCTGGTAGTTTATTATATAGTTCTGAATGGGATAATAAGTCCCCCATAGTACCAGATATATTTAGTGGGTGTTTACTAGGGCGATAATTAGTTGGATATGGGTGGGCTTTACCTGCGTCATCAAGAGTTATATGTAAACCCCCCGCCGTTGTCATATCTACGGGGTGTTCATAAGCATTCGGGTCCCGTTTCCTCACAATGTCCATTAATTTACCCAACCCCCACTCTTGATCTTTAAATTTCCCCGGAGTAAACACTGCTTGTGAGTCGTCGGTTTCCCCCAGCCAGTTCCCACCTTTATCTTTATACGCTTGCATTTCCTTCCATATTTCTTCTTTGGAGGCACCCTGTGCCTCCATGCGGGCAGCGGCGGCGGGATTGGGATGTAGATGAAATATCCCTGCGCCGCCCATAAATCCTGCTGCCCCCAGTTTTGTGGCTCCGGCGGTGACTGCTTTTCCAACCAAGCTAGGTATTCCTAAACCTATTGCGTCCTCATAAGATACTGTCGGCGCTAAAAGCGCCTGCTCGCCATGACCGACAGGGTCATGAGTTTGCAGCGCGTCGTATTTATATGGGTCGTTAGAATCAATCCTATTGATCGGAGTTTGGCTTGTGTTACTGAGCCAAGCAGGAGCAGCTGCAGCAGGTGCGGCACGCGCGGTTTCTAGTCGCTCTCTAAGCGTCGGCTGCTGTCTATAAGCCTCACGGTACTGACGTGTTGGGTCTGTGTCATCCCCCAGCAGTGCATCGAGTCCTTCTCTACTCTCCATACCTTACATCCCCGCCCGTTTCCGCAATTCACCTATACGGTCTTTATCTTTTAGTATTGCTTGTTTGCGCACTTCAAGATCATGCAGTAGTTTTTGTTTTTCGTCCGCGTTCATCTCTGAGGATGGGGTGTTACGTATCTTGTTCTCGCGTGTGTGCACATCGTTCAGCTGTTTGTGTGTAAAATCAATTGCTGTCTTACTTGATAGCAAGTCCCTATTCTCTGCCCTGTATGCATCTAACTCAGCGCGGGTACCACCAGACTTCAATATATTCGCTTCATGGGCGGCAACCTTCTGGAGCTGGCCAGCCAGTTCATAGAAGTCGTTCAGGTCTTTTGGACCGAACTCTTTACTTACAAACGAAGTTAATCCTGGGATAGATGCAAGCATGTCGCGGGTAGATTGGGTAGGTCTAGGAATCCCACGAGACTCAGCGATAAGAGCGTTGGTTGCTATTGACGCAAGCCCCCAGTTGAACCCTAGGTATGAATTACCCAGATGGTCTATCATCTTGGCGGGCACTGCATCCGTACCTAATACCTTACCTAGCTCTGACGTGTTTGCGCCAACCTTACCGCTCTCCCCCGGGCCGATAATAGGTTTCCCTGTTCTGAAGTCATAGTTGGTTACCGCTTCAAGGGCACCCCTAGTTAGTTGCGGCACCACATTAGGACCTAGCGTCGCATTTACAAGGGCATCTCTAATTGCTTTTCTACCTGCTGTGCCGTCTTCTCCACCAGTCATCATATGATAGGTGTTCTCCGGAATTACCTTAAATAGCAGTGTGAACATATCAGGGCGCAACGGTATCATAAACCCATTAGTACCAGGGACTACAATGTGGCGGTCTCTGACGTTGGGGGCTAGGTCTTTGTAGTCAGGATCATCAGACATCATCATATTGTAGAGGAGCCCCAAAGCCATAGTTTTTATCCCTGTGCTTGTGAGATTCCTAACTACATCACTGCGTTTCTGTGCGCCCAACCCCTGGCCAAACAATGTCTTTCCTACGACATTCATAGACTGTAAATAAGAACCAAAGAACGGATTTACCTGCCTCGACACATTTATTATCTTACTTGCTCCATGCCGACGGAAGTTAATAATCTCAAAAGCAACTTCAGTAGCCTGTGCCTTATTCCCGTGTGGGTGAGCCGTTGACTTGGTCTCCCGCAGTATTTGTTTATACACGGCTTGCCGTATTGAGTTGTCGGTCACCATAGCTAAGGTCTGCAACGGGCCCAAGAGTTTAGATATCCAGGGTTGGTTCTTAGGCGACAGCGCGGCTTGTAAGGAATGCTTATCTATATCTATTTCCTGCCTGAACTGCTTCTCACCGACAGCGCCAACCTTACGCAAGTCAGCAAATGCCGCGGTCTTTTTACCTGCTATTGTCATACCAAATTCATATGCAACATGCAGAGGGAGAGCAAAAGGATGCTTAACTCCTGAGGCAAACATAGCAGTAAACAAATCTTGTGGTAGTTGTGAAAGAGAGAACCCAGGGTTAAGCACAACACTTTCCCGTAGTAGAGTCGATGCCTGATGGAGCAATGGGAGAGCAACAGACTCTACCCCCCTAAACGCAAGAACGAGTTGAGGATCATCCATCTCATATTTTACAACCTCGCCTTTTTCCCATATGGCGATAGTATTACCTTCCATACCCCGACGCACATCCCCTACCTTGCGTATTTCATCAGGGAAATACTTCAGGATAGCGTTATTAAACGCTCGGGCTTTAGCAGAGACCATTGACTTCTTGAGTGTGTACTTCTGCCACTGCTCCATATTTTCAAACACATCCGTAACTTCGGTATGCGAGCCAACAAAAGCTTTGTCCCTGGATGCATCTATCAACCCATTTGCGTACTGCTTAGGCCCAGCACCGCTCTCCACTTGCGCAATGCGGTAGAAAGGAACCCAATCCAATACACGCAGTAACTCATCTGCTCCCTCTCGGGTGTATAGCTCCCCATGCTCTACTGCCAGCTTCATTGTGTTTTCCCGGGCTTTGTTCCACTTGCTAGCGACTATTTCTAGTTCTGGGAATTCTTTAAATAGTTTTACGCCTGCTGCTATTTGCGCAGCATCCATGTGGATAATCCCAGGATGTTTTGTACGTACTAACCCCTCCAAACGCCTAGCCTCAAACGCCCGGTGTGCATACGTCATCATTTTTCCAAGCGGCATATTGTGCTTTGCAGCGGCGGCCTCTAGCGCGGGTTTCCATTGCGCAGCTACATCTTCTACTGTGGTGAACTTAAGCAGCGTTGCATCCCATACAGCGTTCCCATCCTCCATTATTAATTCTGCTAGGTGGTCGGCGTGCAACGACTGTGAGTCAGACATTTCGAAGATAATCTTTTCCAGCTTCTCCCAAGGCAATCCTGCGGCGGTCGCGGCCCGCCGGACTTTACCAAGCAATGCGGCATTAACAGAAAACAACTGTGCGTCCGCCCCCTCTATTATCCGTTTAATCGCACTACTTGGCTTTGCTACCGGTCTAGGTGCTTCGGCTTTTGTATATGCGGGTTGCGATGCATGCATCGCTTGGTCTGCCGCTGATGCGCCTGGGGGTAAGGGTTTTGCTGGGGGGGTAGTCAGTGGACGTTGTTCTCCTTGTGTGCCTGCTCCAACTCTGCTGTCAAGTCCGCCAATAGGCACGTCAGTGCTTCCCAATCTTCCAGAGACAGCTTCTTTAGCGCCCTCGACCGGGGCGGCTCGTCGTCCGCTATCAACTGAAATGCCTGTGTTATCTCCCACCCCGACAGGATTAATTCTCTCGGTTCCATCACTAGGAGCGTTGTTTTTCGCACTATTTTCTTCGCCACGAACTACCTCGCTCTCTGCCTCCTTAGGCAAGTTTTTATTTTCCCTCTGGGCACTGAGGCGCTCCTGTCTTAGCGTGACCTTGATGTGCTCTGGGGTCTTTGGGTTTGCTAGCATCGCATTTACCCACTTTATTTTTGCTGCGTTCTCGGCCTGTGACTTGGCTTTTATCTTTGCTGCGTTAGCTATAGCAGCAAATTCCGACGGAGCAAATAAGGTTTCCTGTGTCGGTCCTTTTTCCTGCATGGGGGTATCTTCTCCCCGCCTAGGTTCTGGCCCCACCCGCTCGCTTTTAGGTTGCGGCATCTGGTCTGGTGTTAACTCACCTTGCGTCTGCTCTCCGAGCATGTACCGAGCATCTCCGTGCCCTTGCTCCGCGGCCTTACTTAACAACTCCATCGCTTTGGCGCGGTTTATATCAACACCAATCCCGTGCTCATACATATAGGCAAGGGAATACAGCTGGTCTGGGGTGGCTTTACCGCTTGCTTCTACTTCCAGTATCTTAGCTAACTCTGCCTGTGCTTCTGGGGATATTGGCTTTGCTTTTGCTTGTTCCGACGCGCGAGGTCTTGAGACAAGTTCTATCTCTCCTTTAGGATTAAGCTCTAGCTGGCCTATCTGCTTTTCAGTGAATAACCTTCCCTGCCCAGCTTTCTCTTGCTCTGCATATCGTTGTTTCTCGGCTGCTACAGCAGCAGCTTCTCTTGCTACATCAGATAGGGGTTTAGTAGCTTCCGCAGAAGCTAGAATAGGTGCTCTCTTCAGGCCGGGGATATTTGTTTGTTGGCCTTCACCGCGTTGTTTTGCTTGCAGGGCTTCTACTTCAGCTAGGTGTGTTTCAGCAGCGGTTATTGCAGCTACTTTCTTTTTAGATGCAGCGCCTTCATTCTTCCAGTCTTCTAGGACTTCCCGCACTCTATTTATGTTTGTGCTATCGTATCCGGTGATTTCCCCAGTTGTAGGGTCTCTGATTTCTTTTGGTGTAAGGTCGCCCGCGCCAAGGATAGCATCACGGCGTTTCTTACCTGTGATACCCCATTCATTTAAGGTGTCGGTGGTTATGATGTGCGACTGTGGGTCAGCTTCCCATGCTTGCCTTGCTTGTTGCTCTGCATTAGATTTATCTACCTCAGCCCGCCTTGCTGTTTCCTGTTGTTGGGCGAGCCAATCCTGGTTTGTTCTTTGTGCTTGCAGGTCTGCTTGTTGTTGCGCTAGCCATGCTTCATCGGCTACTTGGGTTTCTCTAGCTTTACCTGCTTCTGCTAGCCTACCCTCTGCCTTGCCTTTTGCGCCATACGTATGTGGAACAGCGAACAGCGGAGCAGCCGCCAGAGCCATCTCTGCGTTCTCTAGGTATTCTTTACGTGCAGCTTCATCAACTACGCTCTCACCCGCCTGCCCACGACGCATCGCAGCAGTACCAATACCCAACCCAGCGACATTAACTGTATTTGCTGCAGCAGCCCGAGCATAGTCAACGCCCTTACCAGCCAGTTGTTTAACTGCTTCTTCTTGTGTTATTTTTCCAGCTAATATTTCAGGCGCAAGCCTTTCAGCATCCCGAAGTATCTGAGGACCAATGATTTTATTTACTGTGCGCGCCCCGGGCATAAACCCTAGCAGCGCTGCTTCTCCTAGAGTCGCTAGGTGGGATACAAAATCAGTGGGGGGTAGTGGCGCTAGTCCTTCTTTTCCGCGTTGTTTGTTTGCAACTTCGCGCTCTTCTATGTTATGACCACCTGCTATAGGCACATCAACAGCTGTCGCTGCGGTACCTCCCCAAAGGGTCCGCGCAGCTGGAAGGAAACGAGATAGTCCAGTCGCTACTGACGCAATCCCAGCAGCTTCCGGAGCAACCGGAGCAAGAGCCATACCCCCAAACCCAGCCGCAATAGGCACACCATACTCACCTAACATACCGCCGAGGAATTGAGTTCCTACATTAGCCGCTGCATTTAGAGTAGGTGCTATCCCGCGGACGTTCATAACATCACTGCCCGTTGTAGCCTCATACGGAAGCGCTGCGGCTTCGGCTTTATTTCTTGCCCCTGCCTTCTTTAGTGACTCGCTGCCAAATACTTCACCTAGGTAATTCTCTGCACCGCCTAAGGCTCCTAGCCCTGCCTGCTTAAAGGCACCACCAAACCCGCCCTTGTTTATATGGGCGGCTAAGTCTTTTTCTTCTTTTTGGCTGGCAGGGATGATTCGGTCTCTAATCACCGCAGATATTTCTGCATCGGACATATCATCAGGAAAGTCTACATCACCAATACCAAAAGCCGGGATATTTACAGTTTGCATATATGTATACTATTGATTAAAAGTTTTTCTACCGTCAGCACCAACAGTTATACCGGACCCTTTAGGTTGAGGCGGCGGTGTAGGCATATCTACGTGGGTCCCCTTATTCTTTTGCATAAAGGAGTTATAGTAGGCGCGCGCATCATTGTATTGCTGCACCGCGTCAGCTATCTCTTTCTCAGTCCCCCCTTTGCTGCGCGTGCTATCTACATACCGTTGGGCATCGGTCAACATCTGTCCTGCAGCCCTCACATTTGCACTATACTCCGTGGCCTGCGATCTATTAGCACTTGCCCGCTCCCTATCCGCAAGTTCCCGCTCCCTTTGCATAGCTGCATTGTAAGTAAGATCCTGACCTCGCTCTAGCGTTATGTTATGCGCTTTATTTCCGCGTTCTGTCATTGCAGTGTGATCGGCATGGTATTTTGCTACACTAGCTGCAGTTTCTCTAGTTACTTCTCTCGCCATCGCTGCTTGTTGACTTGTGTGGCCAAACTGAACAATTGCCATGTGTTCTGCACGTTGCGCTGCGGCTAGTTGATCTTCCAATACCCCAAGGTCTGCGCGTCTCTTCTGTACGTCGGCTTTAGTTGCCTTCCAGCTAGCTAATCCAGCAGGCGCACTTCTGGCTGCAGCGGTTAATGTACCCCGCAATGCACCACCAATACCCCTAGATTTTTGTCCGCCCGGATCTGCCATCATAGCAAAACCAAAGTCACGGATTGCGCTATTTACTGAATTTCTCTCGTCGTAGTCAATACCCTCGCCTGCCTTTTTATGCCGCGCTTCTGCTATTGCTACTTGTGGGTTAACTCCTATATCTGCGCCAAACTGAGCTTCTATAGCCTTCCTATCAGCTGCTTGGTCTTCTCGTGATTGATCTGAAAGCAAAGTCTTTATTCCTGCTGGGCTGTTATTCTTTTCATCTACTGACCCAGTCAGTATAGCTGCCCTCTGCTGAAGCAAATTATTAATTGCACCTGTGGTTTCTGGCCCTGTCGGTCCGCTCTTAATATTGGCTATCTCCTTGTCGATCACGGCCACTTTATTTCTTGCGACATCTGTAAGGACCCTCCTGCGGGCATCATCTGCTTGCCTTTCTTCTGGGCTTATCACCGTCGGTGCTGGCATTGGCTCTGGCTCTTTGTATTCTGGCACAGCCATCAACGGGAACCGCGATGCTGTTTCGTCATAATTGCTCCTGGACCTGTTTGCGTTTGCTATGTTAGGAACACGTGGTGCGGCGATTTTAGGGGCAGGGGCGGCATCGCTTTTAGGAGCAACGGCGGCAGCCGGAGTAGTATTGCTTTTAGGAGCAACGGCGGCAGCCGGAACAGTATCGCTTTTAGGAGTAGGTGTAGGTGTAGGCGCAGGTGTAGGCGCCCGGTTTTTGAATCCACCCATTACTATGTCCTTGAGAGATCTCCCTTCGCCGGTATCTTTGGGAACCCCATGAGGTCCCATAGCACGGTCTGGCGTAGCCAGAGTATCCCGGCCCAAAGCATCTAAACGGCGCGTCAGATTTGCTGCTTGAATGTCAACGGCCTCCTGCGCTCCTGTCGCATCAAGGTCTTTATATTTTTTTACATCCTCTAATATTTTCTGAAACCTCGCCATATCAGCTATATCGCTATCAATCTCAGGCGTGCTTTTTACAAGGCTGTCATCTGTACCAGAAAACGCAATAATCCCACCGGCTGCGTAGCTATCTTCTGCAATGCCGTTGTCCAACCCACCTACACCTTTATCAAGCGGGTGTAGTGCTGGCAACTGTGCCTGCGGTTGTGGTTGTGGTTGTGGTTGTGCCTGCGGTTGTGGCTGTGCTAACCCTGCTAGCCCTTGTGGGGGTTGTTGTGGTTGTTGAGGCATGCCGCCTAGTCCTTGGCTTTGTTTTGCTTGGAGCGCTGCGGCTAATACTTGTGGTGACATCTGCAACGCTTCTTGGAACTGCTGTTGCTCTTGGCTTTGTTGTGCTTGTGATTCTACATCTTGGGCTACAGTGGTAGTAGGGGGTGTTGCTGGCGGTGGTGCTGTGCTCTTATTCTTTTGTGCCAACTCTAACAACTGAGTCATTGGATTCGGCGTAGCTCCACCGGGAGCTGTATTCTTTATACCTTGGTTTAGCTGCGGCTTAGAAAGCCCTGCAACTCTGTTCTGCGTCCAATTTGTGTTCATCATATTGTTTTACCTATTAGCCCATCCGATGCATACCGTATGCAGCAATACCTGCACCGGCCAGTTGTGAGAATGGAGAAGCAGTTGGAGAAGTTTGTGTGCCTGTACCAGTAAGTCCTTTAGTACCTGCCAACTGATTAGCCATCCAGTCGGTTTGGGTTTTGCCCCAGTCACGACCTGCAATAAACTGCGCATGGTTAATATCATTAATCTTCTGTTGATACGCCTGCTGCTCCGCGGCACTGCCTGCTTGTGCTTTAAGCCTTTCAAGATCTGCCAGCTGTGTCGCTGCTGCTGCGCTAACCTGTCCTGTAGAGCCTTGTAGACCAGCACCGATACCTGTTGAGTATAAGTCTTTACCTAACCCTGCGTTGAATTGCATTGCTTGGTTAGTCTGCCCTTGCGCAGTAAGATTAGCTGTCTGATTTGCCCTAGCTGCTTCTTGTGCACGTGCTTGGTCGCTTGTGAATTGGTTAAATGCTGTGTTATGTCCTTCCTTACTCCCTTGATATTGAATATCCGACATCTGCCTGTTGAACATATCTTGGTTTGTCGCTGCTGCAAGCGCTTGTCTAGCACCACCAAACGTACCACGACCTGCGGCCTGCATTGAGAGATTTGCTTTGTTCTGATCCCCAGTTCTTTGCGCTTGGCGTAGTGCTGAGTCAGTTACGTTTTGTTGATATGGGTTGCCATACTGCTGCGCAGCATACGGGGTAAACTGACTGGCGTTAATATTTTGTGCTGTTGTTGTTGCAGGGTTATACCCCAAGGCCAGGTTCAACCCAGCGCCAGCCCCACCATACCCTAGCGAGGTCCCATACTGTAGCCCTTGTTGCCCTTGTTGAAATCCAGCCTGCGGACCTAGCCCAGCATATTGCTGCTGTATTCTTTGTTGTTCAGGAGTAAACCCCGCAACCTGCTCGCCTGGGTCTGCTTGGTAGCCTCTGTTAGCTTCCGTCTGAGCCCGTTCGGTGTTCGCCTTGTATGCATCTAGCGCCCACTGCGGCGCGTTTGTCTGGGTTGACTCTGTTGTTTGTGAGCCGCTATCAAATAATCCACTCATTGCACTACTCCTTCAATTGTTCTTTCCATCATATACGTATCGGTGGCAAAGCCAAGTTTCTGCCTGTACAACCTTGCTTGTGCTTCTTTTGCTAAAAACCTAATCCTAACAGCTCCCTGCGATGCCGCCCACTGCTCTACTTGCGCGTATGTATCAACCACATCACAACCACCAAAGGCTGTTATAAACGCAATCCTTGCATCGGGGTGATTACTGATCTTAACTGACATAGCCCCGACAATCTCTTCGCCTTCTGTAAAAACTAATAGTGTTTCAGCGCCCTGTATCAGTAGTAGCTTTCTCTGAGATACTGTGCAATCCCCAGAAGAGGCAGCATAGGCTGCGTCAAAGAACTGCTCTACTTTATTCCAGACACCATGTACATAATCAGGTATTACTACTTGTAACTGCATCAGTGGGGCAAGAACTTGTTAGCATCAATCTGCTTACCTTGTTTAGTGTGTCCTGTCCGCGCCTTACGTATTTGATCCAGCATATGATAGAGGCGCTTTGCACCGGCCTTAGTAGACCCATTGCCTATATGACTTACCACATCTGCAGGTATTACAAACTCCCCATCGGCCAGCGCTGCGGGTTGATTCCCTTCAATTGATGCGGGGATTGAATCACTCATACCGTCACCACCACCATCTAAATAACCGCCTTTGGCGAACCCTGGGTTCTGTGGTTGATTCATAGTCATGTTATTCAGCCGACCGAGACCATAACCGTCTTGGCTAAGTGGCGCCCCTTGTGAGTTATCAGGAGTTCCTTGCATACCTAACATACCCGACTGGCCAGCAGCGAGGTCAGCCAAACCACCAGCAGCGTATTTAGCTGCGGGGGCAATCTCGTGGGAGTATTGTTTTTGGTATTGGTCATTTAGAAAGTTTGTAGGCATCGCAGGTCGGGACTGCAGCTTTTTCTCCTGCGCTGCTTGATAGTCCTTGTATGCCTGCATGGGATTGCCTGTTGCTTTTCCTTGTGTTGTGGGTGTTCCTGGGGCTGTAAACCTATCATACATTCCCTTTATCCCTGTCCCAGCATCCTGTAACCCACCCATAAGCTGATCTTGCCACGAGGGGGTCATGGAGTAGTTATCACCTTGGGCTGGGCCCATATAGCTGGTGTCGTTGTAATCTATTTCGTCCATCTTATATCCCTATGGTACTATGTTTAAAACGCCAGCATTATTCCAGACGGAGCCGACAGGCAATCCCGTCGCGCTGGTGGGTAGGTTGCGTAGTGTGATAGTATCAATTTCTATACCGTTTGTCGAGCCTAATTGTTGAAAGTATTGGTTTAATGTCCGCACTATCTGGTTTAAGTACTGCGCCGAGTATTCTGTGGGTGGGATAGGTAGTACAGGGGCTGCAAATGATTTAAGTGCCATATTAACCCCTAGTCCCATCAGCCCGGGCGTCAACCCGAGGCATACCCAACTGCCACTGCACACCAACATCGCTTGATGCAATCTTAAAGTTCATCTGCCTTCCCCTAGCTCTAACAAATACTTGATTTGTATATTGATTTATTGTAGCTGTTGTCACTACTGTGCGGTCTGTTGATACCCCCGATGCGTTAGTTGTGCTGTTTGAAGCACCAGGGAAATTCCTCACCCCAACTGTCATAGTAGCTTCTGGGGTTAGTGGAGCGCCAGTAACGCTGTTAACACTGTCCGAGCTACCAAAGTTTACATCTGGGATAATCCGACGCATAAGCATGAACTTCTCACCATCGTCGATGTCGATATCAGCGGACTGTATATATGATGTTATAGGTAGTGGAACTGCGTTCAGGGGCTGTCCGTCGTCGTGGCCGTTCTCGTGAGTATATACCCACCCAGCACCGGCAGCTACAGGATAAAAGATAACCCCAGCGTCCAGCCAAGCTGTGCGCTCTAACTGCCCAAAGTACCAAATATACTCTGCGTAATTATACACTACATACCTATCAATCTCATTAGATGTAGCAGAGCAGTAGAACCAGATAATCTCATTGAATTGGTTGTTAGTACCTGCAAATACAATCTGCCCTTGGTCTCTGTTAAGGTCGTCAAATATATACTGTCTTAGGGTGCATGGCAGGGTGGATACGGTTCCGTTGTAGCTGTAGAATTTCTCGTTACCCATCCAGTAAGATATGCTGTTAGCTGTAGCAACCACGTTAGGTCCGAGAATAGTAGAAGACGTTGATATTTCTTGTATCCCGAATACTTCTTGTGTGCCTAGGAACTGCAGTGAGGCTAGCGATGTGTCTGTCCAAACCAATATTTCCTGCCGTGTCCGTGCTGCTGTGATAATCTGATTACCCGACTGCAACCGTAAGAACCCCGCTGTGTTAGTCAGTGTCGGTCTCCAGTCAACAGGTATAGGCCCAGCATCAGCATCCACGTTAGCCCAGCGAATTATCAGTGGGTCTTTAGCACCAAGGTAGTCAGGCGCCGGTGCCGCTGCATTATATCCAGTGCAGTTAAAAGCCAACAGATGCCCTGTCGGAGCAAACATAATCTTTGCTACCCGCTGGGGTACAGCAAGCGCTGCCGCATCTGCCGACATAAATATAGCGCGGGTTGCAAATGTGGGGTCGTATGTCCACTGGTATATATAGCTGTCGTTAATATTAAATATGAGGTCGTCAAAAAACTTATCTTGAAACTCCAACCTTGCTGGGAGCAGCACCGATATTAATGAACTTGATCCCCACGTACCGCGGCTCCAGGTAGAAGTCCCCCAACCGTATCCTGCAGTAACTATAGGATAACCAGTATTAATCTGAAATGCCGCTATGATAGCTACACCACCCCCAGCCGCAACCGTAGAAGTAGCTGCCCCCGAGACCACAATACTGAGCTGGTTTGCACTGATAAAAGTAACTGCAAACTCTTGGTTGAGCATAACTGCAGTAACACCACCGACAGCTACCGCCCCGCTAAAGGTCACATAGTCGCCGTCAATGGC
>Ga0209353_10001467_pt1 | contig 13379 bp, 19 predicted proteins | sample LauGreSpBDMM15SD_2_FD_187561 | JGI IMG/M metagenome (GOLD analysis project Ga0209353, IMG submission 187561) | Freshwater lake microbial communities from Lake Michigan, USA - Sp13.BD.MM15.SD (SPAdes) (version 2) | ecosystem: Environmental > Aquatic > Freshwater > Lake | place: Lake Michigan...
CGCTTGTGGATGTGAGCTTTAGCTGTGTGCCATCTACTGCCATGGATATGGCTTCTGTGGCCTCCATGCGACCTGTGAGCTCTAGCAGCGTGCGATATGGCACCACGGTGCTGCCTGGTGTCTCTACGGCTGCCTGGATGCTGCTGGTGATGCCTAACTCCAGGTCGTAGCCGGTTGCTGCCAGCCGGCCATCAGTGGCAGTAAGCAATACGCCAGCAAGGATCGGATGCGACGGTTTAGCCGATACTGCACGCGCCACCACCTTCAGCAGGTGGCTTAGATCTGATTGGCAGGTTAAAAGCTTCATCAAGTAAATCCAGAACAGTTTGGTAATTAGAAATCAAATCAATCAATTCAGCAGGGTCAAGCGGTTCATGGTCATCCTGCGCATTATCCCGCACAGCAGCCGCCACGGCGGCGCATTCCTGCATGAGGTAATGCAACCGTTCAATTACTGGCTTTTGCTTGAGTGATGGCATGAGCAACGATGCACTGAATGGTGATTGCAGGCGCTGCGCCATGGAATTGGCGTAACGCCGATGCAACGATGCGATGGTAGTCCGCTGTAGTCAATCGCGCAAGCAATCGGTCGCGGATATATGCGCTGCGGTTAGTACCAGCATTTGCTGCTTCCACGTCAATGGAGTTTAGATCGGATTCTTCGATGCGGATTTTGATCTCTTTAAGCATTGGCTTGGTGGTTTGCCCCACCTATATAGCAGGTAGGGCAGGTAGGGCAGGCTGAGACTGGCTGCACTGCAAGCGGTTGGCTTACCTACCCTACCTACCCTACCTATATAGATAGATATAGATAGAGGGTATATAGGGCATATACCTGGATAGAGTTTGCGCAATAGGTAGGGCAGTAGGGCAGGTGAGGCAATAAGCCTAAACACGTTGCAGTGCAACCGATTACAGCCTGTCCTACCGGTAGGGCAGCAATACTAGGTAGGGCAATCCTTATGGCGATAGGTCCATTGCCTGCGGCCACTCACCATGGTCCTAACGCGGCTAAAACCAAAGGTGCGCAACACATCACCAACCTGCATTTGGTCGATACGTGTTTGGCGCTCAGTTGGTTTTTGGATGGCATCACGTAAAACGCGCTCGGTTGTCACCTCAACCAAACCTTCTTTTGCTAGCCATTCACGGATGACAGATTCCCATGGGCTGCTTACTAGGTAAGTTTCGTTTTCGTCTGTTAGCTGCTGCTCCATCTCTCGCGGTAAGTGGCTCGATTCTTTAGCGCGATAGGCATGTACAGCAGCAGACCATATCTCATCACGTTCGAGCATCAATGCAGCGGTATCGATTTGATCCTGCTGGGTCTTGGTTGTAGGTATTACCCAGAAGCGACGATTGCCGGTTTCATCAACTAAAAAACCAGTTGATTTATTTGTACTGCCGACGATGATTCCACGCCTAGGGAATGCTTCAACGGCTTTACCGTATGGCACGCGCATGATATCAATTGATTGAGATAAAAACGACTTTACTAAACCTGCGTGCTTGCGATTTGTTATGTGGTCTAATTCTGCCCATTCCATTATCCAGCTTCTATGCAATACCATAAGATCATCTTTTGTTGATATATCGCCTAACGCATCGCTAAAGAATGGGCCACCGAGGCACCCCCAAAAGCTAGATTTGTAAGCACCTTGATCACCCATTAATACGCAAGCAGTGTCATGCTTAGCGCCAGGTTCAAATGCACGCCTAACGGCTGCAATTAAGGTACGTTTTAACATCTCATCGTAAATGGTTGGTTGCTTGATGTCAGCATCACATGGCCGCAGATAAGTGGTAGCGAGGCGGTCTATATAGCCTGGGTTGTTCCTTGCGGCTACATCGTTTAAATATTCGCAAACAGGATCATATGAGTTCTCGTTGGCAACTTGAACCAAGCAATCAATCGCTAATTCTTTTGATACCTTGTAGCCACGTTCTGCAAGCGTAAGGTAAAAACGATCTAACCCTTTGATTGGATCTTGCTTTATCTCAATTTGCTGGGTGAAGGTATTAAACCTAATATCTTGCGCTTCACTACGTAAAAAAGCTAATAATTCAGCAGCTTCAAGCTTTTCAGGTTTTGTAAGTATCGGTGCCGTTTGGCTTGATGGTGACAGTATGCGCCTCGGCTTTTGTATGGATGATTGCCAGCCATCCTTTTTTGCCATATCACCAAGAGTGCCAAGCGTGATGCCAGACTTTTTAAAGCTGCGCCATTTGTTTGTGCAATCGGCGGGTTTGTGTTTACCTGATTGCTCAGACCATGACTGCCAATCGTTCATCAGGCTGTCGTCGCCAATGCTATGCAATGACATGCCAACCTCTAGCCACATGTCGTAGTCGTCAGCGCGGGCTGTCGATAATGCGGCGAGGTATGAGCGTGCGCGGGCAGCATCGTCTAAGCTGTTGCGCGGTTCTATTGTTATGGCCGCGACTGGGACGGGCTTTAGCATCCGCTCGATTAATGCAAACGGTGCAGTTGCGATTTCTAGGTCGTCTGGGCTGTAGTTGTTAATCCAGTGGTAACCGGCGGTTAACGGATGAGCGCCTGCTACTACAGATTGGCATCCAGTCCATCGCAGTTCAATTTGTTCTGGTTTACCTTCGCTATCGCTGATGCCAGATTTGTATTTACGTGTTGCGATATCTGCCCAGTATTGCTCAGGCACTTGGTAGATAACTTGAAACCTACCGTCGCGGCCTGAGGTTACGGTCCATGATTTAGGCAGTTGCGACATGGGGCAACCCCAATCGCGGAGAATATTACTGGCGCTTTTGCCGTCATGATCGAGAAACAGCAAACCACCTGATGGCACCCCGCAACACACGCCAATAGCTTTTGCACTGCCGCCATTTAGCTCGGCGCTAAGTGCATCTTTTGTGAGCGGGTTGCCTTGCCATGCTGTTTGGTATGGCCTTTTTTTGCCATCAACGGCAACAAAACCCCAACTGCTAGGCAGCCGCGCAAGTTCTTCGTATAGGTTCATTTCTGTGACGCCAGTGCCTGCTCGAGGAGCAGTCTGATGGCTGTTGCGCGTGACATGCGATCGCCGCGCCATTGGTCTAAGTGCCGCAACAATTCCGCTGTAAGGCGTATGTGGGTTGGATGGGCAAGCTTCATTACAGCAGTTCCGATTGCGTTGATGATTCACATGCCTGCAAATTATTAACTGCGCAGTTGTAGTAACTGGGCTTTAGTTCAAACCCAACAAATCGGCGGTTTGCTTGCAAACTGCAATACCCTTCGCTGCCAATGCCAGCAAATGGGCTAAGCACTAAATCGCCTGGGTTGCTCCATAGTTGTAGCCCGCGCCGGATCACTTCAAGCTGCAACGGGCAGATATGGCGCTCATCATCATTTGCCCTAGCGCTGCGGTATTGCAATGTGTCTGATGGGTTTATGTCCATCCATACCGGGCTGGCGTATCGCTGCCAGATGTTGATTGAATCCTTGATCGGATCGCCGCTTTTTGGCGGAGGATTCTCGCCAGCAAACTCCGTAAACGGCCCTGCGCATGGTTCTGGGTTATCGCCCAACTTGCGCACAGTCACCAGATAATCAGGGATACCTTGGCGGCTAAGCGCTGAATCCTTCCGCACTTGCTTATGCAGTAGCCCGATCGCTTTGGTGCGCTGCATGGCGGTCACAGGATCTTTCCAGATGCACACCTCGCTATGGAATACGAAGCCCGCAGCTTGGAAAATGCGCAACATGTCACCACGAAAATCTTTAATGCCAATAAATCCATCACGCGATTTGCTGCTAGGCAGATTCATGCAATGAAAACTAATCAAACGACCAGGCATCATTACCCGATGCAGCTCCTTAGCTAGAAACACAAAATGCTCAAAGAACTCCTGGTTAGTACGACTGTTGCCCATGTCCCGGTCGCTGTTTGAGTAGGTGTACAGCGACGCAAATGGCGGGCTAAATATGCTGTAGTGGATGCTGTCAGAGTCAATTTGTTTAATGCTCTCGACGCAATCGCCCATATACATATCCCAGTTGTTGCCTGACTGGTGCTCCGTGATGTGCGGCGCAACCTGACGCTGGATCTTTTTGAGTTGTTCCATTGTTTGTTGTTTCATGATTTGAACCATTGATTGAGCCATTTGGATGCTTTCCGATTCTTTACGGCGGATATTTTCAATCACTCGGCCTTCGCCTACGTCGTAGATAATGTGCGCATTAACTGGCTGCTGCTGTCCAAATCGCCAGCATCTGCGGATGGCCTGATAGAAAGCCTCGTAGCTATGCGATAACCCGACAAATGCAACATTGTGGCAACTTTGAAAGTTAAGCCCAAAGCCAAAAATACTAGGCTTACTAACCAGTACTCGGATCTTGCCATCTTGAAAATCGATAGCAGATTGCCGCTTGTGATCGTCGCTATCAGCACCGCATACCTCAACAGCACCTTCAATAGCAGCGGTTAGCGCCTTGCTCTCATCGTTCAAATCACACCAGATCAACCACTGATCGGTATTGCTGTTAGCTAGTGATGCGGCAGCATCGACACGCAATTGCAAACTGGCTTTACGCACTTTGCGTTGATCGGTTAATGATCGCGCCTCCATTGCAAATAACGCCATCTGGCCGGCGTCATCTGTCACCGCATCGCGTTGCGTCTCAACTGTGCAGTCTTCAATGTGCAGCGCAGGCAACACAAAATCCCCATCGTCGTAACCAAGATCTGACGGTTTGCGGATCGTTACTGCCCAACTGCATACCCACTCCCAAAACTTGCTTTTAGCGTGCCCTTTAATGCGCCATTTGGCAGTATCACCGCCATCATGCACAAAGAACATTGCCAACATCTCAGTTCGCGTCATAACGCCCACAAACTCGGCATGATTGCCAAGTTCCATATGGTCGTTTGGCGCTGGAGTAGCTGAACATGCCAAACGGAATGGCGTCTGCGCAAATGACTCAATAATCTGATTGCGGATCTTGCCTGTGTACGCCTTAAGAATGCTGCTCTCGTCCAACACCACACCATCAAAGCTGCTGGCGTCAAAGTGGCTCAGCTTTTCATAGTTAGTAATTGTGATACCGGGCCGCACGTCAGATTGCGCTACAGCAAAACTGCACGTAATGCCGAATTTGGCACCTTCGCGCACTGTCTGGTGCGCAACAGCTAAGGGCGCTAGCACCAGCACATTGCCGCCTGTGTGTTGGTGCACTTGATGCGCCCATTCAAGCTGCATGGCGGTTTTACCCATGCCGCAATCTGCCCATATGCAAAACCTACCAACGCGGCAGGCCATGGTCACAATGTCCCGCTGGAACGGGAACAACGATGCGGTGAATTGCTGCGGATCAAATCCTGCCGGTGCGCAGGCGGTGGATTTGGAATCTAGAAATTGCTGATAATCCATAAAAGCTCAGTGGCTTGCCAACTGTAGCACCCAGTGCTACAAAAGCAAACGTTGCAATTAACCGTCCTGTCCTGTATGATTTGCACATGCGGCACGTTTAACGCGTCAGCCGCAATCAACACAGCCCCCGCCCATCGGCGGTTATACCATGCCTGCTAAGCGCATTTTTGGCTCAGACTCTAAGTCTGAGCTGTTGCCTTTTGCAATCAGCCCTGACGAGTTAATTTCTCGTTTGCAATCAAAAGACGCATTGCAAGAATTGGTTTTGGAGGGCAACCGAGATCATTTGATCAGTGGTCGCGCTTACAACACCGCTGGCTATGTTTTGCAATTGTTTGAGTACAGAGGACGCAATACTACGGTTAATGAATTGGTTGCTTCTAGCGAAGATCCAAAGTTAACTGATCGTTCTGTTGTGTCATCGGTTAACAAACTTAATGAGATTCTTTACAAGTTGCTGGGTTTAAAAATTCAGTACGTGAAGGAATCAGGTGAAATTCGTTTGGTTAATCAAAACGATGCAATTACTGCCACTAATAACCTTGCCAAACGATTTAGCAAGGCAGCATCTGAGTTTGTTCGCACTATGGACGCTTTTCGCGCGACAGGTGGTGACGTGTCAGGTGTGCTTGCTGCAAGCGAAGCCGGACGCGAAATGGCAAGCCTTGGCCGGGTGCTCGGCCCTGTCGCTGAAAGCGTTGCAGCCTAATGGACAACTTTCACAACTACGTGTTGAGCCAGGTAACTGAGTACATCACGGAAATTCAAGAACGGGATGTTGACGAAGCTGAATCAATTGCGGTAGCCGACACGGTTTACGCCTTGGCTTGCAACTTTATTGCAACTCAGATCAGCAACGCTTTGAGCTAATTAAAAAAACGCCATACCCCAAAAGCACACTTTTGGGGTATGGCACTTTAACACAACACACTCACTATGTCAGACATTCGCAAAATTGGCTCACCCCTTGGGCTGCAATCCGTTTCAAATGCAATGGCGCCGGAGCAGCGCTGCGCTATTGGCGTTCAAAACATTGAGCTACTGCTAGACCTTGAGTGGCAATCCAATCTTTTGATTGGTGGTGAGCTAGGCAACATGAAGTGGAGCGGTGATTTTACCCGTGACACTGTTTGGAATGAAGAAGATAAAGCGCGAGGATGGGTGGAATGGCTCAAGCAACGCGACTTCCGACTAAACGGGTCTGATTCTGCAATGACCAATGAGACGGCCAACGCGTTGATCATGTGGTCTGTTCTTTACGGCTGCTTTGCCGAAGAAAACGAGCGCCGTGCGCAACGCGATCAATTGCCGTTGCCATTGCCCACCAGCGTTAGCCAGCTACGGCCTTATGCCACTCTTATGCAACGGGTCAGCAATTGGGAACGTCCACCACTGGACCAAGCCAGCAATCAAACCAGCTTTGACATGGAGCCCCCGTTTTCAGCTGCCCAGCCCGATGTGATCACAGCATGGGAGGCAGCATGGGAAACCATTCCGCCAGACAAGCGCATCCGTAAAGGTGAGCCGGTCCCACCAACAACGTCTGTATCTAACCAGTATTTTCGTGAGCGCGAAGGGCTTAAGCAGATCAAAGCCCGCGAAGATCGCGATTTAGACGAGGCCAAGCAGCAATCCATCACTATCAATGAACGGCCATCATCGCCAGATCGCCAACAATCGGCTGCTGCGCCTAAAGCTAAACGCGCACCAGTAGCACCAATTAAGTCTGAATCTGAGCTGCAATCCGAACGCCGGGCTTACCAGAAACAACAGGACGCCCGGGATTACAGGTTGAAGTTAATGAACCTGCAACAATCGGCTGATTCGTTGCGTGCGTTTTTAAGGAACACGCTTGCCAGGGAAGGGACGGAATCTTACTTAACTGAGTTGCGCAATCTTGGCGGTGGTATTTACTCAGTAGCTAACGACACTGAGCTACTGCGGAATGCCGTGATCACTTTGCAGGAGGTGTACAAGCTTGCAATTGAACCGTACATGCCGCCTGAGCCGATCAGCCGCCACGAAGTTGACCCAACTACCACCACTATCGAACTGTGATCGCCATGAATACTGCAATTGTTCCATGCCGTGTGTTTGATGAAGACGATCAGCCGTCATTATCAAATGAAGAATGGATAAGCGTAAAAGGTGACATACCTATTGCATTAAATAATCGACTTAAAGCAATGGCTCGCGGCCAAAACAAACATGCCAGCAAACTAATTGGAGAATTTATTATGAAAGCAGCCGCCGAGGTCGATAGGTATGAAGCAAGAGAAGCCAAGCTGCATCTCCAACAACAATTTGGCCCTAATTGGTTGCAGATGTTGCAGGAGGTAGATATATGAACCTTCGCCCTTACCAACAACAACTCATCACCGATATCCGGCTGCAATACCAGCTCGGCAAACGCAGTGTCCTTGCAGTACTGCCGACCGGAGGCGGCAAAACGGTGTGCTTCTCGTACATCGCCCAAGCTGCGGCACGTAAGGGCAATCGCGTCTGCATCCTGGTGCATAGGCAGGAGCTGCTGGATCAAGCCAGCCGGAGCCTTAGCGGTATGGATGTGCAGCATGGAATCATTGCCGCAAAACGTGGCATGGATTTAAGCCATGCGGTGCAGGTTGCGAGTGTCGGTACATTGTCACGACGTTTGCACCTGCTGCCGAGGGACTTTTTTCAGCTTTTGGTGGTCGATGAGGCGCACCACACCACGGCTGGCACCTGGGCCAAGATCATCCAGCATTTTCAGGCTGCCAAACTCCTAGGCGTTACCGCTACACCTATCAGAGGTGACTCTCGCGGCCTAGGTGAGCATTACCAATCGATGGTGCAAGGGCCTAGCGCTGCATGGCTAACTGATAACGGCTTTCTGGCACCTGCCAAGGTGTTAGCACCGCCGGGATTCAGTAGTGCCGGGCTGCGTAAACGCATGGGTGATTTTGATATGGGCCAAGCTGGCGAGCTATTGCAGCAGGGCCAATCGATGGGAGATTGTCTGATACATTATCGGCAACACCTATCAGGCCAAACCGCGATTGCATTTTGTTGTTCGGTCGCTCATGCGGAAGCGGTCGCAAGGCTGTTCCAAGATGCAGGTATTGCGGCTGCCAGTATTGATGGCAATACCGATAGTGCTCGCCGCCGCCAGTTGCTTATAGATCTCGGCACCGGCAAGCTAAAAATACTCAGCAGTTGCTCACTTATTGGTGAAGGTGTAGACGTCCCGAGTGTTGGCGGTTGCATCCTGTTGCGACCTACCGCCAGTGTCGGGTTGCATCTTCAAATGATCGGCAGGTGCCTGCGCCCGCAACCAGGCAAGCGTGCAGTGGTGCTCGACCATGTCGGCAACAGCTTGCGGCTGGGGCATCACTTAGAAGAACGCGAATGGGGCCTAGATGGCGCCACCAAGCGCGACCGGGAGGCATCACCATCGGTCAAGGTGTGCCCGCAATGTTTCAGCACCTGCGCCACATTGGCGGCGGTATGCGATGAATGCGGCCATGAGTTCCGCGCTGAGGTGCGCGAGCTAAAGGTTGTGGAAGGCGAGCTGAAGGAGCTGGCAGTTACCCGCAAGCGTGAGCAAGGCACTGCGCAGTCGTTGGGGCAGTTAGTGGCATTAGGTCAACAACGCGGATATAAGAACCCAATAGGGTGGGCTAGGCATTTAATGGCAGCGCGTGGCAAGTGAACAAACAATCCAGCAACACATCCGGATTGCGTGCAGCATTGGCACCTGCCGACTGTTTCGCAATAATACCGGCACGCTGCGGGATATAAACGGCAGACCGGTGACTTTCGGATTATGTAAAGGCAGCGCCGACTTGATTGGCTGGCGTAGCGTCACCATTACGCCTGAAATGGTGGGTCAGCAGGTTGCAGTATTCACCAGCATCGAGGTAAAAAGTTCCAGCGGACGTGTAAAACCTGAGCAACAGCAATGGCTTAATGCAGTGCAAGCAGCCGGCGGTATCGCTGGTGTTGCAAGGAGTGTGGGCGAAGCAATGGATTTATTGCGGATTACAACTGAGGAGTGTTGACAGGAGCGGACTAGGGTGTATAGTAAAAGGGACAGGAGGCGAAAGCTTCCACCCCAACCCGAGAGTCATGGCTCAACTGCTTGCCACCAAGATCACCCCCGCTGCCATGGCGGTTCGCTCAGTCCGCTTGGCTAATGCCAAAGAGCAATTTGGCGACATAGCTGGGATGCTGCGCTGCTGCAATCACGCCAGCCTGTTTATGGCGCTGCCCGACTTTGACTACGACGAGTTCGTGGCCCTTGGCGGTATCGCCTAACCCTACGCGGCCCGCCGGAGCCGCACCAAATCCGGTAACAAAATTACTCCAACTCAAATGACCACACTCGCGCTATTAATCGTTGCACTGCTACTGCCACTCCTGATAATTCTTTGGGCCACCGAATCCGTACCCGAACGTGCCAACCGTCTGCGCAGTAACGGATGGTCGCAGCAACGCATCGCAGATCACATGCAAATCAGCCGCTACAAAGTGCGGATGGTGCTGGCATGAAAGTTTTAATTGCGCTAGTCGTTGGCTTCAGCATGTACGCCATCGGCATCCAGACTGGCCGCGAGCTACAGCTTCAGCAACCAACATCTATCTGCCAGCTCAAGCAATGACCGATCAACCCAAGCCGACGCCGACGCTAAAAGAACAGGCGCTGGAGATTTTGGCTACCGCTGGTGGTCCCGATTTTCCACAGCAAATGACGGTACTCAACACCGATCAACACATTCTCATTAGACGCGCATTAGAGGCGCTACCACAATGACCATTAGCAACGCCGATTACCACGCTGATCCGGCCATCAGTGCCAGCCAATTGAAAACGGTAATGCAATCGCCTTACCACTACTGGAGCAGGTACTTAGATCCTGACCGTGTAGCGATGGCGCCGACTGCCGCTATGCGATTTGGTAGTCTCGCTCATTGCGCTGTATTAGAACCCGACGAGCTATCTAAGCGCTACCAGTTGGCGCCTGATAGGCGTACAAAAGAAGGCAAAGCCGCGGTTGCCGAGATGGCCGCGGCTGGCATTGAAGCGGTATCTGAAGCGGATATGGTGCTAGCTGTAAACATGGCTGTTGCAGTACACGGCCATCCAACAGCCGGCGCCCTGCTCCAGGGTGGGCAGGCGGAGCAGTCTTTCTGGTGGGATGACATTGCTACCGGTATGAGGTGCAAATGCCGGCCCGATTGGCTCAGCGCTGACGGTGCAACCATCGTCGACTTGAAGACCTGCCAAGACGCCAGCCCCGCTGCTTTCGCCCGCAGCGTTGCGGCATGGAGCTACCAAGTCCAAGCGGCTCACTACCTTGCAGGGACTCTGGCAACAAGGTTTATTTTTGTTGCCGTCGAGAAGACTGCACCGTACGCCATTGGCGTCTACGAGCTTGATACCGAGGGATTGATTCATGGCAGTATTGCTCGCCACAATGCTTTGCAACGCATTCAAGACTGTCGCGCCATTAACGAGTGGCCGGGCTACACCGATGGCGGCATCCAGACGCTACAGCTTCCCGGCTGGGCATTAAAAGACAACTCAACCATTACTTCAGAGGATTTCTAATGAGCGCCATTACATGGACATCGGAGCAGCAACAGCTAATCAGCTCAAGTATCGCCCCCGGTTGCACCGCTGACGAGCTGAAGCTTTTTGCTTATGCGTGCCAACGCACCGGGTTAGATCCGTTTAGCCGTCAGGTATACGCAATTAAACGCAGTGGCAAAATGAGCATTCAAGTGGGCATTGACGGGCTAAGGGCGGTGGCTGAACGAACCGGCCAGCTCGATGGCAGTTCAACCGAATGGTGCGGTGACGATGGCATCTGGGCTGATGTATGGCTGGGCAGCAAGCCTCCTGCCGCCGCCAAAACCACCATTTGGCGCAAAGGTTCTAGTCATCCATTTGTCGGCACAGCATTATTCCGCGACTACAACGCCAACCAAGGGCTTTGGTCCAAGATGGCAGCGGCGATGATTGCCAAATGCAGCGAGGCATTGGCGTTACGAAAGGCGTTTCCGGCTTGCGCGGGCCTTTATACAGTGGACGAAATGGAACAGGAAACCGTCACGATTACGGCAACGCCTGCGCCAGCCTTAGCGCCTGCCGTATTTGCCGGTGATGCCAAAGTGTTTGCCGCTGGCAAAGCCGCTATTGCCAAGGCTGATAGCATTGCCAAGCTCACTGATGTCACTGGCCGCATGGAAGCCCGCAAAGGTGACTTAAGCGATGACCAATACCAAGAACTGCTAAAGCTGGCGCTGGCAAAAGAGACCGAACTGATGCCACCTGCTGCCCCATCTACTGACAACGACGCGGACCCATTCGCCGATGACTGACTCCACATCGCTATCCACCAATGAACTAGCAACACGCTGGGGCCTTAAACCCTCAGCGTTGCGGCACCATCGCAGCAACGGCACCGGCCCGGTATATCAACGCCTGGATAGGGCGTACCTGCCTTTAGGCAGCCCCTATGTTATCTACCAGCTAGCGGATATCCTGGCCTTCGAGGCTGCACACAACATCACCCCACTGAATTAATTCTCATGAATGATTTCCAAGCTGCAATTCCGTTCCCTATCAAATGGGCCGTTAATCCAAATAAATTCGATGAAAACGGCAAAAATCCAGTTCAATTGGCTTTGTTTATCCCAACTGAATCTGTGGTTGCTTTTGCACAATATTTAATGGATATGGCCGATGACCAAAGCAAAGCAAGAACTGGTAAAGTTTGGGACTACAAAAATAACGAAGAAAAAGAGATTACTGGCTTTTATTTAAATGCAAAAGGCAAAATTGGTAATGAAGGAACATTTGGCAATATCAATCCTGCCAAAGTAAAAACATCTAACGAACTTGCGTTCTGATGGCTGAACCATCCTGGCGGCAGCTCTCAATGATTCCTGAAAGCGTTCTTAAGGCGTCAGTCATTAAGGCTCTTGGTTTTGAGGATGTGCCTGCCGCTGGGATTAACCGCGTATTTGATGGAGGCAGCTTCAAGGTGTACGCCACAGTGGCACCTGGTACGCATTTCTCAGAAGGCATCCGGTACACGCTCTACCAAAACGGTGGCACCAAATTATTTGATACGCCTAAAGAAGTGCTGCGTGTGATTAAGGCTGCACCGGGAACACCTACTGGTGATGCTATAAGGCAGTGGTTTGCGCACTTCCTCGCTGAGTCATGACAGATACCACAAGGGAGTACTTGCAAAATATCGGACGCTATCCGCTGCTAACTGCTACGCAAGAGATCCAGCTAAGTCGAAAGGTGCAAATCTACATGGAACTGCGCCAGCTTGATGGTGAACGAACGCCAGCCGAAAAACGCCAGATAAAAGCAGGTATCAAAGCTAGAAATGCCATCGTCAATGCAAACTTACGCCTTGTAGTACATATCGCAAAACGCTATACGGCACGCCTAAGATCCAGCAATATGGAATTAATGGACCTCGTTCAGGAAGGTTCATTTGGCCTTCAGCGGGCAGCAGAGTTGTTTGATGCCTCACGCGGCTATAAGTTCTCTACCTATGCCTATTGGTGGATAAGGCAATCACTACAGCGTGCCATTGATACCAAGGAAAGACTCATCAGAGTGCCGCAACAGGTGTTAGATAAATTTTACCGGGCACTAAGATTGGAATCTGAATACATGCAATCAAACGGTTGTAAGCCCAGCAAAAAAGTGCTTGCTGAATTGATGGGTATTACATTAGAGCAATTATTGGCATTGCAAGATTGCAATGTTGCACACCAAAGTCTTGATGCATTAATTACAGATGATGGCAACCCACTGCTAGATTTTATTGCTAGTCCTGTTGCAGAGCTATATGAATCAGATTATGACAAAGAACATCTTCAAATGGCAATGTTTTATCTAACCGACAAAGATCAGGATCTAATAAACAAACGCTATGGTCTTGGACCCGACGAACCAGAACCGTTGGTGTTATCAACAATTGCTGT
>Ga0209353_10001469_pt1 | contig 13363 bp, 9 predicted proteins | sample LauGreSpBDMM15SD_2_FD_187561 | JGI IMG/M metagenome (GOLD analysis project Ga0209353, IMG submission 187561) | Freshwater lake microbial communities from Lake Michigan, USA - Sp13.BD.MM15.SD (SPAdes) (version 2) | ecosystem: Environmental > Aquatic > Freshwater > Lake | place: Lake Michigan, USA...
ATTATCAAACATTTATTAATTGATAATATACAAATAGTGCATCCGCTTAACCGAGATGCGGGGTTGAAGGGGCAGAGCCCCTGGCGGGGTCGTAGGGGCAGAGCCCCTAACTTAGATCGTCGGAATATATTCCCATTGGAGCTCCTCGCAAATATTCTTCCAAATCACATCCTGTTCTATCCTTTTCTCTCTATCTTTCAGCATCGGAAAATAGGGCAGAAAATGATGTTGGTTCAATAGTTCGCATAATTTATAAACCGTATAATAATAATTCAAAAAATTCACTCGATCATCCGGGCAAAATTTCGCATAAGGGCCCTGAATATCCATAAATAAATTACACAAGGTATTTTCTAGCTCCGAGCTCATGATGGGCGGCTTGATACCTAATTTATCTTTTATAAACGGTATATGCTCATAGTATTTATTGTAACCGAGTTTTTTCAAGATTTCTTTTGTTCGTCTATTTGTCATTTGCGATAAATCGATTCGTTCTTTCTTGATTTGTTGGATAATATTATCAATCACTTCATCCGGTATTTGGGTGGTTTCTTTAGCTTGAAATTGCGCCAATATTTCACGGAAATGGTTTATCCGTTTATAGGCGTAAAAACACACTTCTTTAGGCGGTTCTTTATATGACGGCTTCTCATTTTCTACTAAATATTTCACACTAGACGAGCAAGAATTACAGATCATAATCCCTTCATAATCTACTGCGATCATTTCGCCTTTATTACAATATTTACAAATATCGGTTACTACAATAAAATTATTAATATCTAGAAAACTTTCATCCACATTTGCCATATAGGTTTGTATATTTTTCCGCTCTTTTTTGAGTTCTTCATTTAGGGTATTATCGTCGGTACTAATTTTGAAAAAGTTATCTAATAAAGTGGTTTTATTAGAGCAGTCCGCTATTTTTTTCTTATTTTCAAAATAATTGAAAATATAGGAAGAATTATTCAACAGATATTCTTTCTCATTTTTTTTCTTCATGCATATTTTTTTTTTGATTTCCACAAGCTTATCGCATAAATCTAGCCGTTCATCAATAGTTAAATTATCGCCTTTTATTCTTTTACAAATCTCTTTCTTCTCTTCTCTCAGAATCGGTAATTGCTCTTCTTTATCGTTATTAAACAAATCAATAATTTCTTTATGTTTTCCATCGAGGGTTGTAATATTCTTCTTTGAAATTATTATTTTCTTAATATTTTTAGGCTTAAAAGCAGGCATCTTATCTATATATTATTAATAGACGGGTTTTGTTTAAGCAACATTTAAAATTTAGTTTAGAAATAATTAATGTTTTCTATCCTATTGCTAAAATATGAATGTCGACAATAACAAAAGCAGTATTGATTTAAAGTTTGACATTCCAACTGATATCAATATTGATCTAATTAAATTACAAAAACTGTCCTTCATCTATAGTGCCATCGATGCCGGCTGGTCCGTAAAAAAAAGAGAGAACAAGTATATTTTCTCCAAGAAACACGAGGGGAAAAAAGAAGTCTATTTAGAAACATATCTGCGAAAATTCGTTGAATCTAATTTGAACAAATTATAGATCTTTATTTCGTTTTAATATTTAATAAATTTAAAAATTAAAAATTATTTTCTTTAGCAATAATATAACAATGGGAGGAGGTTTGATGCAACTCGTAGCTTACGGCGCACAAGATGTTTACCTGACGGGCAACCCTCAGATTACCTTCTGGAAGGTGACTTACCGTCGCCACACGAACTTCTCTATGGAGTCCATCGAGCAGACTTTTAACGGTCAAGCCGATTTTGGTCGCCGTGTCACTTGCACGATCAGCCGAAACGGTGATTTGGCTTACCGCACTTACCTGCAGGTCACTCTGCCTGAAATTAACCAGGCCATGTACAACGCTGGTACCTCCGGTGTCTGGGCTCGTTGGCTCGATTTCCCTGGGGAGCAAATGATTTCCCAGGTTGAAGTCGAAATTGGTGGTCAACGTATTGATCGTCAATATGGTGACTGGATGCACTTGTGGAATCAGCTCACCCTGTCCAAGGAACAGGAACGTGGTTACTTCAAGATGGTTGGTAACACCACCCAATTGACCTTTATTACTGATCCCTCTTTCTCGTCGGTTGATGGTCCTTGCAGTGCCTCGGCCCCCACTCAGGTGTGCGAGCCCCGTAACGCTCTCCCTGAAACCACCCTGTATGTCCCCTTTCAATTCTGGTACTGCCGAAACCCCGGGCTTGCGCTCCCCCTCATTGCCCTTCAATACCACGAAGTCAAGATCAACCTTGATATCCGCCCTATTGATGAGTGCTTGTGGGCCGTTAGCACTTTGACTACTAACGATGGCGCCAGCAAGCGCGTGACCTCTGCCTACAACCAGTCCCTCGTTGCGGCTTCCCTGTATGTTGACTACGTCTTCCTTGACACTGATGAGCGTCGCCGTATGGCCCAGAACCCCCACGAATACCTCATCGAACAGTTGCAATTCACCGGTGATGAATCCGTTGGGTCGTCTTCCAACAAGATCAAGCTCAACTTTAACCACCCTTGCAAGGAGTTGATCTTCATTGTGCAGCCTGATGCCAACGTTGACTACTGCTCGTCCTTGACGGCCGGTACCAATCTCTTCCGAACGCTCGGTGCCCAGCCCTTCAATTACACTGACGGGATTGATGCCCTCCCTAACTCCATCATGGCGTTCGGTTCAACCAACGAAGTACGCAGCGGTGACTTTATCAATGGTTCTGGTCTCTTTGTTGACCCTGGAGCCGTTGATGTCACTGCCAATGCTGAATGGCCGTATTATCCCTTCGAAAACACTGGTACCGGCATCGCAGGTACCCAAGCATCGGGTGTATCTGATGCCGGAACCTTCGTTCTTACCGAATCGTCCCTTGACATGCACTGCTGGGGTCAGAACCCCGTCGTTACTGCCAAGTTGCAGCTTAACGGCCAGGACCGATTCTCTGAACGCGAAGGAACTTATTTTGACCAGGTTCAACCTTACCAACACCATACCCGTGCCCCTGACACTGGTATCAACGTGTATTCGTTTGCTCTCCGCCCTGAAGAACACCAGCCCTCTGGCTCGTGCAACTTCTCGCGTATTGATAACGCCACTCTCCAGCTGGTGTTGTCCAACGCGACTGTGCAGGGAACCAACACGGCTAAGGTCCGCGTGTACGCTGTTAACTACAACGTGTTGCGCGTAATGTCGGGCATTCGAAAATCTTGTGCCCAAAAGTTGGCTGCCATTTTAGTTATTTGCTTACTAAATTGGATAAACAGTGTAAAGCAAATATGTGTTTACAATTATATTGCGAACGCATTATGTAACCAGCTAGTCTCGTTTTGACTATTGAACGAGGCAACATTTCTAAATTGCGGGAACATCCTAAGAGCTTTTTCTACTACTTCCTTTTGTGAAAACAACTGGAATACTCGGGGTAATGACCTAGAGCATAGTAATAACGAAAAAGATTGGACAATCTGCAGCCAAGCTCCTACGTGCGCTATTGTTAGCATATGGAGAAGGTTCAGAGACTATAATGGAATGGGTTTGAGGGAGCTAACAACTCTCGGTGATAACTTAAGGGATAGTCCATGCTTCAGACCAAAATCTGAGGTTGAATATGTAGTCGGGGGAGGGCTCGCATATTCCAACTGAGACCTATTATGGTCACAAATTTTTATACAAATTACAAAAAAAAATCATACTATATTTTTATATTATGATTAAATTGAAAAAGACTTAGAGATAAGTGTCTATAATACACTATACAACAAATGGAATATGATAATTTATTACAATTAGCTCGATTCAAAAATGAAGCGCCACATCCCTCCTACATTGCTGGATTGATTGATGGTGATGGATGTATTTTCATTCGAAAAATAGTCAATGGTTATCAATCTGGTATAACTATAACACAATGTCGTTCAAATGTATTACAAGTCATTAGACATCATTTCGGCGGAAGCATAACAACATCCGCTAATCGAAATGATAAAATGGAAGATAAATTAGATGACACATGTGAGTTTTATCATAAACATAATGTAAGAAATCAATATAATTTAATGATACGCAGTAATGAGTATAAACTGATACTCGATTATATTCGTTTCGCGATGATAATCAAACAACCACAAATAGAATGCTTAAATGAAATATATAAGTTGGTTGATGTTCCATTTCTAGTTGAAGAAAAAGAAGTCTTGTATAAGAAATGCAGTGAATTAAATAAAAATAGAGTTACAGATGAAATAACCTTGATAAGAATTAATGTTGAATATATTCAAGGACTATTTGATGCAGAAGGTTGTATATATATAAATAAAGATCACAATTCCATTTCTATTTCTATTGCACAAAAAAATCATCCAGTTATTCTAGAAAAAATTAGAGAATTTATAGGTTATGGTAATGTTTCATCATATAAATATAATATTTATAATAAACCCGATTGTCTCAAATTCATCGCTTTAATTAAACCTGGTTTAATCGTGAAATATAATCAAGCAGTCGCATTTGAAAAATATTTATTAACCGATGACCTAGAAATTAAAAAGGCTATGTATAAAATTTGTAATGAAGAAAAACATAAGATAGAATGTTTCTCTGATATAAATTGTAATGACGACGGTAAAGAAGCTTATACTGAAACGATGCGGTTAAAGGAAATAAAAGATGCCGCATGTAGAGAGATAAGACGTAAGGAAGCATATAAAGAAAAATCCATTAAAATGATGGGTGCAGGAAACCATAATTTCGGTAAGACCAAATCGGAAGAAACACGTAAGAAAATGTCCATTGGCATTAGAAACGCAAAAAATGGTATAAGTGATGAAACAATTTTAAAAATGAGAGATCTTTTTACTGAAGGAAAAACAAATAAAGAAGTAGAAGAAATTACTGGTTTGACACGTCATACCGTAACATGTGTTAAAACAGGTCGGATTGTTTGTAGAACAGAAGTTAAAGAGGAAAAAGAGCGACTAACACAAGAACAGAAAAATATTAATAAACGGAGAATAACTCTAGATGAAATGTTTATTGTCATTGATAAAACAATTGCAGGGGAAAAACCTATGGCAATTCTATTATATCTAGATGTATTAAGGCTTAAAGCTAAAATTAAAAACGATTTAACGCCCGATATTGTAAAAAATATTAAACGCTCAATGAGTGAAAATAAAATGCCTTTTTATAGATGCGAAATGGATGAAGAAAAATACAAACACTATGAAACTTTAATTAATGCCTTTCATAGAGAATATAAATAGTATCTACTATTAATAAATAATGGATATAAACAAACATAAAGAGAATTTCCTTATTGCCAAAAAAGAACGCCGTATTAAAAAACGTACCGAGAAGCGTGCGATTACCGGCGAAGAAGTCATTTACATTTTTGAAAAGGTCTTAGACCATTGGCCAACAATTAAAATCTTCAATACTATAATACAAACAAATCCAGTTTCCGGTGTCACTAAGAAGAAAGTCGAAGTCATTGCCACAGGAAACTGCAAAGTCTTTGAAAAAGAATTATCAGAAGAACGGTATCAGCATTATGTATCTCTCAGGCAAAGGGTATATGTTTTTTTACAAAAAAATTAATATATAATACCTTTTCTTATTATATATTAACAAATGCCTGACTTATTCAAATCCTTAATGCCTTATGAAGAGCGGTGGTGTTCTATGATGGGCTATTTTAATCCTTATATTGACGGTTTTAAAACTCATCTTACCGACAAAATGCCATTTTTTGACAAAGCTTGTTATGAACGCTATCCCCGCTATCAAAATGTGTATGATAAATTATGGGTTGTCAAGAGTCAAGGCTTACCCGGTGGCCGACTAGAGAAACTAGCGGGCAAAGAGAAAAAGGTCAAATATCCGATTTTCATCAAACCTCGATGGGGGCATTTAAGTGCATCGTCAAAAAATTGTTTCAAAATTAGTAATGAAGAAGAATTATTAAAATATATCCATTATCCCGACATGATGTGGTCCGAATTCATTGATGAGAGTGAATTGATGACCGATTATGTACTTTTAAAAGGCAAAATCGTCCACCAAATCACTTATATTTATTCCAAAAAACAAAACGGTTTTAGCGACGATTATAAATACATCTCTCCCGAGTCTGAACCGCCCGCTATTATTACCGAATGGGTCAATCAACATTTATCGGAACATACCGGTATTGTGAATGTACAGTCTCGCGATAATAAAATCATCGAAGTCGGCTTACGGCTAGCGCGCGGCGGAGCCTATTTAGTCAGCACTGAAAATGCGGCCTTGATAACCAATATAAATAATATTTTTCTGAAAAAGGAATGGGATTATAATTTGACTGAAGAAATGAAATTCAAGCCGTTTTATGTCTATAAATGTTTTACCAAGCTGCCGATTATTTACTTGTTTCCGCAGAAAATAGTAGACCGATTTATTCGGAAAAAGACGCAACGACCTTTTTATGAATATTATTTTGAACCGACAGGGCAAACTGGTATGGTGTTTTTTCAGTTTATGGACAACGATTTTCATAAAGGAATGCAGACGAAAAAGGAAATAGAAAAATTATTTGATCAGGTCCAGCTTATAATGTACGCATTATTCTTAGTTGCGATATTGACTATCGGTTTCACTAGTTGGCCTTATAAAAATTATCTAGGTTTTGTAATACTATTAATTTGGTTAACCCGTTTTTTAAATCCGATTAAGGTTAATTATAATTTGTATAAAGCGCAGAAGCAAAGTATTTTTGGGGGTGGGCCAAGTAAAGAAACGGCGGGAGAGATAGAGACGTTCGATGGGGTGGGGGGAAACCCCCCAGAACCCCCCATTAGAGGAAAATCCGCCCTACATTAAAACACTTTCATCCCTATTTGATAATAAATATATAGTAATAATATATTAGATGACGGAAAATAAATATGATTTAACTGATTTTATTTCCAATAAAGAGACTTTATTGATATCAGATTTTGAAGGAACCACCCCAACTGCACATTTTAAAAAATTTGAAACTTATTGCAAGACAAAACAAGTTATTTTTCTAGGAGATGTATTTGATAATACTGCACAATATGGGCCCGATAATAAATGTAATGGTGACGTGTGTAGTGATCCAGATATAAAACTTACTTGTCCAACTGATGAAAACTTTTGTGCATTAAGAACGATTAAACTTTTGGTTGATAATAAAGATCGCTGTAGATATGTATTTGGAAACCGAGATATAAATAAAATTAAATTATTGCCTTTCTTTTCACTTGAAGGGGCGGAAAAATGGTGGACAGTTGGAAATAATTATGCAGAAATTGTTAAAAATTTACTTACTAATATAGAAATTGGAACATATAAATGGTTAATTAATGGCAATAATGTAAAATATTTTCGTCCTTTTTGGAAAAAAGATAAGGAAGATTATGGAAGAAATTTAACATGGACGAAGGATAATCCACCTGATATGAATGAAATATATGACAGGTTTGAATTAATGTTTGGCAAAGATGCTAGCACAGGTACAATGAGTGCATTGGTATCATTAAAATGTATCCCAAATGAAGTTATTGGAAGTGATAATATGGACCAATTTTATACAGATGTAACAGACAAGGAGAAAATAGATACATTTGAAAGAAAAAAAATTAGAGCAGCATTGACTATAACTATTTTTATGCGTATGTTAGATGAGACTTTATGGAAAGGATCAAAAGAAAAATCAGTTCATGATTTTAAAGCATTAGACGGTTACTTATATCATTATTTACATACAGCTCCAGCAGCTTATTACGCCGATGTTAAAAATAATGGTAAAAATAATTTATTTTTATTTGCACATGGCGGAATAACAGAAGATTTCGTTAAGAAGAATGGTGAAGGTCAATTTATAGAAGGAGATATTAAAATTTGGGAAAATCAAGTTGAAAATACTGAGGAAATAAAAAAAAAATTTGATAAAAAGGGCGGTGATAATGAAGGTAATAAAATAATTGATAGTATAAAATTCTACAATATAAAATGTAATAATTTTTTAAGCCAATTTTTTAAATATTTTTTAAATTATAAAACGGTTTTAAACAGAGTCAAAAATGATAATAATTTTAAAGATGATAAGTCTATTAAAAAATTTAATGAGGCATATATTAAAAAAATAAATGAATGGATAATACCAATGTTATCCTTATTGGATATATCAGCTGGAGTTAAACAAAATCCAAATCAAGTAAAAGAACCATCTGCCGATATCTTAGATGATTATGCAGCTGATTATGATAAAGTATATAATGTTTTTGGACACGCTAGTTCTAGTGCCGGATATTCATTTTCAAAAGTAAAAAATCTTATAGATAAAAAAAAAAAATTGGAACTTAAGAAAAACAATAAAACTTATTATATAAATACTGATTTTTCAACTACTTTATATAAAGAAGGTATTGCGTGCAATGAAAAATACAATGAAAATTTTTTGATTGCAATACTTGATACAACGGAGCCTGAATTAAAATTAACAATGGAAGGAAAAGTTATTTTAAATAAATATATACAAGCTAAGGAGAAAAAAGCTGAGGTGGAAGAAGCTGAGGCGGAAGAAGCTGAGGTGGAAGAAGCTGAGGAGAAAGAAGCTAAGGAGAAAGAAGCTAAGGAGAAAGAAGAACCTATAAATAATGAAACTATAACCAATTATATAGAGAATAATAAAGCGGAAAAAAGTATAGAAATTGTTAAGAATGGAAATACAGAACAACAAAAAATACCTGCAAAAAAAGTATATTTTTTTGAAGATATAAATGATACACTATTTGATGGTACATATGAGTTTGATAAATCAGTAAATATTTTGGACAAATTAGATGATATGTCTAAACCGTTAGAATGTGACTTTAATGGTTTTGCTAAAATAAACGGTAAAAGTTATTATGCATTTTCAAGTATTTATAGAACTGTAAAGGGATTACATTTGATTTATTTTAGACCGGTTAAAGTACAAGGAAAAGGAGAAGAAGTTCCTCCTTCTGAAGGAGATCCTCTTACTGGAGATGTAGAAGGTCCTCTTACTGGAGATGTAGAAGGTCCTCTTCCTGCAGAAGGAGGCCGAAGACGCCGAAAGCATAATAAGCGAACACGAAAACATCGTTTAACAAAACGTATTAAACTCGGTAAGGGAAAAAGAAAGACTAAAAAACACAGTAAAAAAACTAAACGTAGGAGACGGATGTAAGATTATCAAATAAATAGGTACAATTTTAAACAAGTTACTCGAGTAAAGAAGACGGGGGTGAGGGGGTGGAACCCCCACCAAATAGTCGGTTCATATTTATAACCTCCGGTTTATTATCTTCGTGCTGGAACAATTTATACAAGAGTTCATTATCTCGAAAGCGTACACTATAATCCTGCTGCAATTTATTACGGCCAACTCGGCCCATTGCCTGCACGCATTTCTCCTGGCTCATGTTACCTAAGTCTTTGCCAATATAACCATGACACAGCTGATAATTCGTGCCGTAAATATAATCCGTCGAAGCAATAATCATATACAGTTTATGATCCTGTGCTAATTGTTTCATCACTTCGACATATCGAGTGCTTTTATGTGCGGCAAATACACCGATGCCCATCATTAACAAGAGTTTCCAATAATCGGCAATATCAGTGATTTGCATGATTTGTTCAACGACGTGTTCCGAGACATTACAAGTGAATGGCGACGTGGTGGTGCCGACTTTACTCGGTTTATATTTATACAAATGATCACGAGTATTCGGCACATAGACCGGATTTAATACGACCATTTTCATAGATAATTGTAATTCTTCAATCTGTTGTTTTAAATGTTTCATTTCCGGTGCGATTCGGTCTTCTTTCTGCGATTTATTATCTTTACCGCCGCCCTTCCCTTTCGAATCTTTATCCCCGCCTTTATCAGGCACAGCAGTCCCATCTTCAAACTTTTTCTGCATCACGTTTATTTGCTCATTGAGTTGGCGATTATACTGGATCTTATCCATAATATCTTTCGTCACATAATCAGGAATATTGGCGTTTTGAATATAGAATTGGGCTATTTTATTCACATCGTCCGCCAAGAAGATGGTCGGGCCATCCGTCAATGTATAAGCATCGGTTGTGACAATATTGACATTTGATTCATAGCGTTTTTGTCGGGTTTCTTGCAGAGTTTTATACAAAACAGGCCAAGCACTTGGCTGCAAATTACCGAGCAAATTCAAATAAAACATTTTGATATTATACATCGTCAGCGTATCTAATTCACTGAAATTGGCCGACAAGCGATAGCGGTCACTTTGTATCACATTTTCGCCTGCATTTTCTTTCTGTTCTACTAGTAAAATGAATTGAATCGCTTCCTGTAAATCAATATACCGTAAAAGCGTTTTATACTGTAAGCAATGTTCGACGACTTCACCTATTTTCGTGTAATCGTCAAACAAATAGTGCGGCATTTCTACAAAACCTTCCCGATTAATTAGCGGAATCGTTTTCTTACAATCGTAGCTCACAATCTCGTGCACATCTACGTCATCGAAACGGGTACAAAAGTCCGTAATCGTCTCGCTGATTTCATGTCGTTGGGGCAGCGTTGCCGAAGACAAGACGACATTTGGTATCAGATTTTCGGACCAATTACGTTTAATGATCGCATGTAATTCATGCTCCGGGTAGTCCATGGTTATGGTCGGTTCATCCCAGTACAAGATGATTTTCTCTCTCGGGTTGAAAGCCAGCATATAAAGCATGGCCGGCAAATAGGATTGCACATCGCTAATCACGATTTCCACTTTTTCGCCTTGCGAGTTATCGACTTTGCCAATACCGCCGCTTTTCTGATTGATGGTATATTCTTTCGCTGCATAATAGTGTAAGCGAATATCTTCCGCATCTTTACAGCCGAAAGCGAAGGCGATTTTTTTCCGCATGGAAATCGCCGCTTTCGCCAAAGCTAGACCGACATGCCGAGCAGCACAGACGAAGATGACCTTGAACTTCTCCGATAAGCCAAGCGGTGACATTGTTTTGCCGGTACCCGTTGGCGCAATGTACAGAACCAGTTTTGGATTGGGTTGTTTACATATTGTAAAGAGCTGTTTTTGGTGATCATAAAGCGTCTCGTCGGCATATTTCAAGAGATAGTCATTCTTCTCGATGAGAGTTTGGCCCATCGAGAGCATGGTTTTCATTAGATCGGCATCGACCTCTACAATGGCGGTTAATATTGACATAACTTGTTGGCGGACGATACTATTACAGGTGACAATTTTGTACCCGAGTAATTTATGGAGGGTATAGTAATAGAAGAGCCAATCGTGCTGTTTTTTCAGTGCGGCTTGTGCCTGTGCCTGTGTCTGCTTCGCTTGCGCTTGCGCTTGCAACTGTTTGACCTGCACCTGCTTTGCCTGTTTATTTTTTAATAATTTCTCCAGCAATTCAAACAGTATAAACTCAAAAAGCGTCTGTTTATGTTCTTCAATATGCTTCTGTGTATTTTCTAGGCGGATCAGGTCGGCTTTCTTTAGGTGTTTCATATTCTGCTCGACGACGTCCGCTTGCGGTAATTTATATTTTTTGCATAAGTCGGCCAGCGGCTGCTGGAAATGCAGCTTATAGATATAGGCTTCAATGGCCGGTGTTACGGTAATTTTCATATGCTGTAATAAAGTTGGTGTTGAATTTCGTATAAGATTAACATCATGAAATCCGGCTTGAATCAGCGATAATATTTGGATTTCAGAAGCTGACAGCGGCACTTCAATGCTGTCCCATTCTTCTTTTGACAATTTCGTCTGTTTCGTGATATAGTCGATTGCATTTGTAGCACTAGCATTAGCATTCGCATTTGTTGAAGCCATTTTAGTTAAGATTGACAGGGTAATAATAGATAGTTAAAGGGAAAGCTTTAATTCAATTTTATCATAAATTTAATAGATGTCTGCACATCTATTAAATTTATTAGTTTGTATATATATAATGAAATCTACTGTCTATTATACAGTTCGGCGTAAAAAAACTAATAAAAGAAAAAAGAATAAGAGGAGTAGAAAAAGTAAGAAAGTGAAAAAGAGTAAGATGATTATTAAAAAACAAAAGGGAGGTGAATTTACTGAACGTCCTAGTTATACTTTTTTAGAAGATAGTGAGGGAAGATTTGAATTTAATAATTTAAATAGTAAGATTAATAGAATAATAGATAAAAAATATAATAACCAATATTTATTTGAAAAAAAAACACAACAAAAAAATGATTTGACTCAAAAAAAAAAGGGGGTAGAAAAACTAAATTTTTGCGTATTAGTGGAACCTACAGGAAATTATTATGCTTTTGATGAAGATGGACTGAATATAAAAAATGGTACTACTAATGTAAAAAAAATAGAAGATATTTTTGAAATAATAAATGATGACATAGTAGAAATCCCATATAGCACAGGAATCGAGGTACAGGACTTAATCAATAAAAAAGGTTGTTATACTCCAATCAATTTAGATGTTGTTAAGGAAAAAATAGTTGACCTAAACAGAATTTTAAATACAAAATGTCCAAACTTGGAATTACAATGTGATAATTATTATAATTTAAAAGGACACATATCTGTATATGAAGATATACCATTTGATGGTGTAATAATATGTTTATACTATAACGGAAATTGTATATCTAGCATAACTTTACAAGTTGCACAAAATGGTATTGTAAAAATTGAAAGTCAGACTGATGAACATTTTCAGGGAAAAGGGTTTAATAAACTATTAAGATGTGTTGCGGTTATTATTTCGGCTATATTAATTTGTAATGATACTGATGCTCCTTTTAAAATATTAAGGTCTGAACCGGTCAATCCAGTCTCGGCTTGGTTATTAATAAGTAATTTTAAGACAAATATTATGAAAATAGGCCGTACAATCACAATCGATGAAAATTATGAAACACAATTTTCAAAACTAAAAGAAGAAGAACTTTCAAAAACTAAAAAAAAAAAGGGAGAAAATACACAATTATCTGCTGATGATGATTTTGATAATGAAATTAAAAAAAAATTGGTCTTTAAAAATAAATACAAGTTTGGATTAATCGATGTTCCCTTAGATGCTGAAAATGTTGAAAATGCAGTGAGAATATTTAATGAATTAGATATTGAATGTCCTCCTCTACCGAGAACTGTTTTAACTAAAACTAAAAAAAAATCCACGTAGTGATAATGAAATTAAAATGATAAAAAAAAATAATGGTTGTGCAAAGTTTTACCAATATCTCGGATACCGTAAAATTATGTGGTTGTGCAGACAACCACGTAATTTTATAATAAATTGAAACAAATTAAAAC
>Ga0209353_10001471_pt1 | contig 13354 bp, 4 predicted proteins | sample LauGreSpBDMM15SD_2_FD_187561 | JGI IMG/M metagenome (GOLD analysis project Ga0209353, IMG submission 187561) | Freshwater lake microbial communities from Lake Michigan, USA - Sp13.BD.MM15.SD (SPAdes) (version 2) | ecosystem: Environmental > Aquatic > Freshwater > Lake | place: Lake Michigan, USA...
TGATAGGTCTTGGTAATGGCTGCTTGATAAGGCACACGCCCTGCCAGTTCACCAGTAATGGTATCTAGCACAAGACCCGGAGGTAACACACTGGCCGACCCATCGGGATTGGTGGCCAACAGAAAGTAGGTGATTGTGCCCGACAAAGAAACTGGATCGTAGACATCTAGATATATGGTAAGATAGTTGTCTGCTCTAAATCTACCCAAATTGCTTTCTGTGATCCACAGCGGCACACGATCACCTGTGGCGTCTGCTTGAAACAGATTGGTATCAACCTGTAGTATACTGTTGTCGGCCTGTAGGAATTCTTCAGTGACCACATAGATACGAAATACTCTGCGCACTTCATTGACGCCATCACTGACAGCAACAATGAACGTGTAAAATCTACTTAGGCGTCTTGGAGCACGACTGGGTTCATTGTAGTCAAAGGTCACGTTGTCATAGAGAAAGCTGTCAAAGCCATTGGATCTTGCTTCGGGTCTATCCAATGGCAATATGTCAAAGGCAGCGGTATCGTATGATCCGGTTTGTACAGCTGAGTAATCTATGGCAAACACAGGATCAGTGAAACCAGATATCAAGCCAGTTCTACTCAATGACAGTCCCGGAGGCAATTCTCCGCCAACTGGTACTAGGTAGTATTCCAAGGCATCACCGGCATTGATGTCAGTGTCGTCTGCTTCAAGCTGAAATTCCACATAGGCATTGTCCAACACAAAGTAGGCATTGTTTTGACCCACCTGCAAGAAGCCCTGTTGAGTCAACCAATAGGGCAGATCGCTGCCATCCACTGAAATACTGAAAGTTCTATCTTCTATGTCAACACCATCGTTGGCACGTATGACAAATCTATAGTCTGTGAAGCGTCTTACTTCTACCGGACTGCCTTTGATCACATTGTTGACAAGTCGCAGTCCACGTGGCAATCTTCCTGCAATGAGACTGTAGGTGACTGTGCCATATGAGGAAGTGGCCAGCACAGCAATTTCTAGAGTGTTTCTCTCTACAATTGTGCCTAGGCTACCTGCAGGAGTGACCCAAGAAATGGTCATCGATTAATGTCCATGTAGAGCACCACCGTGAGTTTCACCAAGGTCTAAACTAATGGTCCCTGGATTTGTGATAGTACCAAAATCTATGTTGGCTGCTGCTAGAGCCAACTGTGGAGAGAATTGAAAGTCGTTGCCCAATACTCCAAAGTCAAAGCCTGCAATAATTTGATTTAGATCTAGGTTTGTGTCCACAGTTATGACAGCACCTGTGGCAGACACTGTGACATTGTCCCCACCTTCGAGCGTGATGTTGAGATGATCACTGGCTTCCACAATACCGAGATCTGTGTCAATTCTAGCAAAGCCATCGGGCTGTTGATTGTTGATGATAATGGTGTTTGTGAGTTCATCTATGAACATTTTGGTGCCAGCCACCAGGGTTTTGAACTGTAGATCAACGCCTACCTTTTCTTTGAAAACTCCGGCACCTGTGCCCAGATTGCTGGCTGTCACAGTTATACCAGCAGCTAATTCGCTGAAGTTGGCATTGACCTTTTGAAACGCTGATCTAAGATCATCGCCTAGGCCGTCATTTACCACATTGCCGATATTAATTGTTTGTATGGTCATAATCCGCTCTCTTTAGTATATTTACCGTTAGGTCAATCTAACAAAAACCTGTCCACTGGTGCCAGTTTTATGATAGGGGTTCCCCACTGCCACACCTGCTGCCTGTGCGGCCGCATCATCTGCGTATGGTCCAGGAATACTGCGAATATCATTGCCGTTGCCCAGATCCCGGATGATGTTGCCTGGTGGAAGGTAGAGATCACCGTCTGGGGCAAAGATCCACTGTGGTGCTAGAACACTGATAACAAATGTGGCAGTGGCGGCACCACTGGTCACTGTTATAGTGTCGTTGGCAGTGTATCCTCCCATTGGACCCGATACAATAGCAATGGCATTGGCAACACCAGCAACCTGAGTCACTGTCACAGTTAATCCGGTGCCTGTGCCACCAGTTGTGGCCAAGTTGCTGAGAGATTCAACGGCCCAATCACCGCCACTGCTAATGATGCCAACCACAGTGTTTGGCCAGCCGGTGGCAGCAATAACAATCGTACCGTTATATGGTGCACCTTTGCCCAACTTGACATAGTGAATGTCATCGCCTAGATACAGCTCAGTGGTGCCACCGCCTGTGGTCAAGTGTACATGATCACCCTCTCCTTGGACTGTGGGGTAAATTAACAATGCTTGGTTAGCGTTGGCACCACCAGCAGGGGTGAGTCGAATAGCACCACCAGTAAGTCCACCACCTTCTGAAATGTTGCCGCCTGCTGGTAGTGTTAGATTGCCATCTTCACCAAACTGCCATCTGCGCAGTGTTGAGTCTGTGAGGTTGATGTCAATGTTGATGTTGCCGTTGCTGAGGATATCACTGCTGTAGGAGACTTCTTTGGTAGTTGCATCGTATTGCAGTAGTCCACTGGTGCCACTGGCATTACGGATTGGTGCCACATAAAAACTGCTGGTTTGAGCCGCGACACCATTGACTGCTGAGCCAGTGGCATTTAATATGATTGTGTTGGCAGCTTGATTGGTTTCGCCGGCCTGCTCGCCAATGGCCACTGCGTAGACGCCTTGTGTGGTTAGGCCAGCATCGACGCCAATTGCCACTGCTGAAACACCTTGTGTATTATAACCAGCACCGTTACCAATGGCCACTGCACCACTACCTTGTGTGATTCCGCCAGCACTGATACCAACGGCCACTGCTTGTTGGCCTTGAGTGGTTGCACCAGCTAGGTAACCAATTGCCACTGCTGAAACACCTTGTGTAGTTGAGCCAGCACTGGCGCCAACGGCCACAGAATATGCGCCTTGAGTGGTTGTTCCGGCATCTTGACCAAATGCCACTGCTGCATCGGCTGTGTCTTTTATCACTGCACCGTTGGGCAATGTCAGCGCACCATCTTCACCAAACTGCCATCTGCGCAGTGTTGAGTCACTCAAGTTGATTTCAATGTTGATATTGCCTTCACTGCGGAGATCGCTAACACTACCAGTGTAGGCTGTGGTCTGAACTGTGTTATCCGGGAATGTTATACCACCCGTGCCGCTATTCCCATTCAACGTCAGCATAGACGACGTAGGGTTGATTGTTACTTTAGATGTGTTGTACCAATCAGTACCAGCATAAAATACCATATTAGCATTACCGCTTACACCATCACCGTTGGCTGGAACTAGTACTCCGGGGTAAGCAGTTGTTTGTACAGTTGAGTCTGGGAATGTTAAACCACCATTGCTGCCGAAGGTCCAGTCATAGCCGCTGTTGCTGATTTTACCTGTCGACGGCAAAGTCAATATACCATCTTCACCAAACTGCCATCTGCGCAGTGTTGAGTCTGTGAGATTGATGTCGATATTGATGTTGCTTTCACTTCGGATATCACCTGGGATGGTTAACGCACCATCGCCGCCAAATTTCCATCTGTTGTTTGTTGGACTACCGCCTGCTGATATGTAAACTGCGTTTGTGCCATCGCCGGCACCGAATGAAAATAATTCAATATCAGTATATGCACCAGTATTATCTTTTGTTGCAGTTCCAAATTTAATATAACCTGCTGATTCGCTACTCTCAATACTCTGTTCTTCACTGTTAAAATCCCAATATTTAGAATTTGCAGTTTCAAATCGCCATAATGTGTTGTCAGTTGTTAGCCCAAACGGGCCAATGGTAATTTTACTTGTGGATCCAGTGGGGGCAGGCTCTGTCTGTGATAAGTTAAAATCAAAAACTTGATTCATTGGAACTGTTATAGACTTACCAGTTTGATTAGTGCCATCTGGGAATGTCAGCGCACCATCTTCACCAAACTGCCATCTGCGCAGTGTTGAGTCTGTGAGGTTGATGTCAATGTTGATGTTGCCTTCACTGCGGATATCGCCTGGTATGGTTAGATTACCATTCATGAAGTTCCAGTCTCCCTCTGGAGTACCAATAGTGATACCGGATAAAGTTGTACCAACATAATTTAGTATCGGGACGGTGTTATTACCCGTACCCATAATAGTTACATTTTGTCCTTGATCGGCGTTGGCTACTAACTTTAGACCTGTGAGCTCATTAAAACTGAATTGGGAGATTGTGCCACCGGACAAGTTTATATCTCCAGGGACTGCTAAATTGCCATCTTCACCAAACTGCCAACGGCGCAGAGTTGAGTCTGCAAGGTTGATGTCAATGTTGATGTTACCTTCACTGCGGATATCACCTGGTATGGTTAATGCACCGTCTGATCCTAGACTTACTGTGCGAGCACCGTTGACTAGGCTTGATACTGTTGTGCTACCTGTCCAGGCTGTGGTTTGATTGGTGCCATCTGGGAATGTCAATGCCCCATCTTCACCAAACTGCCATCTGCGCAGGGTTGAGTCTCCGATATTGATTTCAATGTTGATATTACCGTTGCTCTTGATATTACCAGGAATCTCTAGATCCCCATCTGTGCCAAAGCGCCATTCAAACATTGGTCCTATTGCGTTTGATTTAATACGAACGTTGCCTTGTTGCGAGCTTAATATTAAAGGAAATGGATCTGTACTTTCAGGATCTGCCGGAACTGCAAACAGCTCAACACCTGATAGATAAACTTTACCTCCATCTCGCTCTGGAAATGCTACGGATGAAATAATGCCGTCGGTTTCTACAACCAGTTCATAAGCACCGTTGACCAATCTATCAAAGCTGGTAGGTATAGTGGGCTTGTTGGTCAGGTCGTTGTAACTTGTAGTACCGCCTGTAATTTGACTGCCGTTGACCAATAGATTGCCCGCACCGTTTACAGATAATGCTGTGCCGCCCAAGAAAATTGTGTTGTTGCTCACATACAGACTGCGCCAAGGTCTAGCAGATGAGCCTAGATCACCACCAAGAGCCACACTGGGCAAAACATCTCCGCCCACTGTCAAGTTGCTGGAGACGGTGACAGCTTGATCAATCACAATAGCTGAACTATCTGTGGTTGACATCACACTGCCCGCAAATTCAAATGCGCCAATATTTAACGTAACGTCTGCATTTATTCCCAGTGCGGTGTACAGTTCAGTAAAGTTGGCATTGATCTTTTGAAAGGATGCCCGGAGACTATCACCTCTATTGTCGTTGGGTGATGTTCCTACATTGATCGTTTGTTTTGTCATTCTGCGCTCCGTTATAAGGTTCTTTTAATTCTAGGTCTAGGATAAACCGATCCCGTTGTGGGTCTTGGTTTATAATTGATTTTTGGAAATACATTGCCACTGGTCTCTCGTTCTTTTTTGTAAAACAAATATAAATTGGCAGCACCCTGTAGATCTTGCCCGTCTGTAGGGCCACCTGATGTTGCTGTGAGTTGTCCTGATTTGGCAATGGCAGTTATATAGGCCTTGGCTCTCTCTTGATTCATATCTGGATACACTTCCAAAGCACAGGCCAATACACCGCACACCTGCGGACTGGCCATCGACGTGCCACTATATTTGCCAATAAAATAACTGGCGTTTCGGGGATCAGCGGTACCGCTGGGCAATGCGCTAACGATATAGGTGCCCGGTGCAAATAGGTCAACTCCGGCACCGCAATCGCTAAACAGAACCTTTTGGTCGATTTGAATGGTGTCAATGGCACCTACACATATTGCCGGAAGATCGTGTGTGCCTGAGGCCAGGGTGTCATTGGCAGTGGGGCTTGTTCCTCGATGAGTATAATAGGGCTGCAAAACGCTGGCAGGATACCTAACAGCCATTTCAAATGTGTTGTTCCAATCAACACCGCCTGGTACATCGTGTTTCCATCGACCGTTGCCCGCAGCCCCAACCATGATAATGCCTTCGTCGTAGAGATCCTCGATATCATTATCGCAGGCAGGTACTCTTAACGGAATACGTTGTCCACTGATAAATCCCCAGGCATTAAGTTGTGTGGTTGTAAAGCCACCGCCAGTAGTCTTGGCACTGTTAATGCCAACCTGTAGATCTATTTGGCTAGGCGCATTCTCGTAGAACTTCCACTCGCAGATCATTGAGGGACTGCCCACAGAACCAGATGTAGTTGAAGTACCTTCTTGTCTCACTCTAAATGTTCTGTTAGGTGCAACACCTTCGGTGCCGTAGTAAATTCTTTGTACTGAATTGTCTTGTGCGCACCACATTATTTTAGGCAGTGCGGGATTGGTAATGCTGACCCCACTCCATACAGTTGACCCATTGCCAAACGTTAGATAAAAGTTTGTGCTGGGGTATATTGTGCTGTATGTAGTTCCTAGGTAGGTAATACTAAAAGGCAATGACAATGTCCAATAGCCGTCGTCGTTGTTGCCCACTGTAGGAGTGGTCGATACTGTTAGACTTGCTGCCCCTAACAAACTAGGTGTGATACTGCTAACAGTAGCCGCTTCGCTGCCGCTAGGTGTTTGTGTAATTGTACACAGCATGGCAAATGCTGTTAAGGGATTGCTAGTCTGGCTAACATCTAATGCTGTTGTATAGGTAATAGTATATGCACCAGTAGTTGGCAGTACCACATTTTCATCAATCTCAGCACTGACATCTCCGCCTTCAATTGATGTAAACGGTCCTTGACTAAATGACGTTATCACAGAGTTATCACTTTGTCTAACTATCTGTATGCCAACAGACAAACTGGTCTGTCCAGTTTGGCCGCCTGAAGAAACATCATTTTTAACTCTTATTGTGGTATTATTACCTGTGGTAGTTAGCGTTATTGTATAAGTTGCGTCTGGGGGTGCTATTCCTAACAGATATGCTGATTGATTTGATTCTAGAGTCCATGATGCGGGTTTGGTATTAATTGTTCCACCAGTGGCACCAACTGGACCTGTAGTAGTTATTCTATTACCAAAATTTTCTAGACCCAACAAATTTGCCAGCCTAGTTGAACTGGTACATACACCACTGGTTCCGAGAAAGGTAGTAGCACCACCTGGAGTATATCTAGTTCCTCTGTAAGTCACCGCAGTAATGTCAGTCAACGCCCATTCACTGGGAAACACACTCATACCCCAACTGTTGTTTACGATTGTGGGATTCTTTCTACCAGTTGCAGCATTGACTGCCTTGTTTTGATGAAAGGCTCGCACATAATCAAATACCAAACTGAAATTGCCAGTGCTGCCTGTGTCGTAGTATAAACTGTAAATTGTGGCGTCACGTGCCCATCCTTGAGTGTTCCCAGCCACAGTTCCTGCCACGTGCATGCCGTGTGGATCGAGTAGGCCTAGGTTGTATGTGCCTGCCGCACCGCCAGTGACTGTTGGATTATGTTGAAACCAATTGTAGTTAACAACTCTAGATCCGCCTGTGCCGTCTGCGTTCACAGCAAACTCAGGATGAGCCTGTGTCGGCAGTCCAGTGTCGCAGATCACAACATCAACATTGCGTCCAGTTTGCGCCAATTCGATTGTGCCAGTTTGTGCCGCAGTACCCGAACCGTTGCCTTGATAACCAGTCCCACCCCATCCTGAGCGTTGTTGGCCTTCAGTGCATCGCAACAAAGCCCAATTCTTCATTGAAGATGAAGTGCCGCTTGATTTGTCCCAAGCAGAACTGGTCTGTGTGGTTGCATTAGTGCCTGCCTTAATACCTAATTCGTCTGGATGTATGGTCACTGATTTGACTCTAGGATCAGCTTTTAATTGACCAGCTTCCCAATCAGCTAACCTATAAACAGTATTTCTACTCATAGGTCTACGTTCTAGACATTCAACATCACGCTGTATTTCCGTATCAGGCGGCGCCTTGCCTGCTGTTTCTAATTCTTCATAGATGGCACCGAGGTCATTGTGGTCATACACTGTGACAATGTACTTTCTAGTCTGTATGTAAGACAGCATTTCTGACATATTATGCCTCTAGTTGTACAGCAGTTAGCGTAACAGTGATAGTGGTTGTTCCACCACTCTTGTTGGTCACTGCTAATTGTATATTTGTATCTGGAACAGTTTCGTTGCTGAATCCCAATGCGCCCGGACTGATCAAAATAGTTTGTGCGCTAGTGGTAATTACTTCAGCCACAACACCTGAACCTGGAGTTGGATCAGCACCTTCCAGTCTAGTTGCGTCTGCTGTTCTACTGGTTGTGTCTGTATAAATTCTAACCCAGGCCGCAGCTGAAGTTTGAATTTTATAAAGCATATAACCTTTGTATCCAACAATGGTCAAGTTGCCTGTGGCTGTATTGGCCAGGCTTGCAGTTGTTGCTGCAACCGCGGCTCTTGCTGCCAGGGTGCCACCGCCACCGCCTGATATTGTTCCCGGCAACCATTTGCTGCCAGACGAACTCCAAACCAGTGTCTGCCCATTTGTAGGCGCACTGGTAGTTGTGTCAACGTCGCTTAGAGCGTCAATACTGGTTGCAGAGTAAGCAGCAGGAATAGATGGTAAACCACTCAAGGAACTATATGTACCAGCAGTGGCTACAGCGGCCAATGTTGGTCCTGTGATTGTGACCTTGCCTTCACCGTCAGTGGCAGTGGTAATACCACCAGCACCTGCAAAGCGCAGTGTTTCACCATTGCTGATCACTCGCTGTGTGGAGTCATCGCCTGCCACGCTGAATTCATAATTGCTGGTGCTGACAACACCACCTCCGCCACCTGAGGGAACTGGTCCCCACGTGACTTCTTTGTTTGCGGGATTGTAATATACTACCTGTGGTCCAGTGACTTCCCTAATTGGATCAACATAGAAACCAGCTGCTGCACCGTTGAGTGGGGCACCGCTGGCATTGATAATAATTGAGTTAGCAGGTTGATTGGTTTGCCCAGCCTGCTGACCAATGGCCACTGAGTAGGCACCTTGCGTGATATAACCAGCATAGATGCCAATGGCCACTGCTTGGGTGCCTTGTCCAGTCCAACCAGCACTACTACCAACAGCCACTGCTCCATAGCCTTGTGAGATTTCGCCGGCTTCCTGACCAACTGCTACACCATAAAGACCTTGTGAAGTGTTGCCAGCAATCTCACCAATGGCCACTGCATAAAGGCCTTGATTGGTTAAACCAGCATTCGAACCTAATGCTATTTTAGTTTCAGATGTTCTTAAACTTGAAGTTGCAACAGGACCAACTACCGTACCAGTGGCACCGTTTATGACCAGGGTTGATGTGTCTGAAAATACAGAACCTTTCAAGTAGGTCACATCAAATGTGATACTATCGCTGACTGCGTTTGTGGTTAATTGTATACCTTCACCTGCTACCAACACCAAGGTGTCTGTGGTGTTATCGGCTAGTACAGATGCCTGACCGCTGATTGCAATCGAAGTAAATCCAAATCTTGTGTTGGTGACAACTACTGTACCGGTACTTTGATTAATTGAAATCCCATCTCCTGCCGATATAGCAGTGACGCCAGTGTTGGACAATGTAATAGAGCCTGTGGCTGCACTAGCACTCAAGCCAACACCAGATACCGCAAAGCTGGTCACACCTGAGTTGGTAAATGTAATTGAGTCAGCACCAGCATTAGTAGTGATACTGACACCAGTACCATTGACCAAAGTCAGGGTATCTGTCGGAAGTTCAGCCACCACATTAGATTGACCACTGACTGCAACAGTTTGGAATATGTTCTGAGGCACACTGGGAGCTGCATTTGTTATACGCACTGTGCCAGGTGTGCTGGTGTCAAGGGTAATACCCGATCCCGGGTCAGTGATCACACTGACTATACCGGTATTGGCAATAGTAATGTTGCCAGTTGCTCCGCTAACACTGATACCATAGCCTGCAATAGTCGACAATACACCTGCATTGGTAATTGTTACATTGCCTGTGGCACCGCTCACAGTGATACCTGTGCCAGCAGCATTGGTTAACACGCCGCTGTTGGCTATGGTCAGGGTGTCTGTGCCGGCTGTAGTGGTCAAAGCAATGCCTGTGCTGGCCGCAATGGTTAGTGTATCAGTTCCGGTATCTGCCACAATATTGGCCTGGCCGGCCACAGCAATGGTTTTGAAATAGTTTTCGTCCAGAGCCAAACTACCAATGGTAGATCCCGCAGGTAGATTCACTGCACCCGCAGTTGATGTGATCACCGCTGTGCCTAAATGTATGGAACTGCCACTGAGGTAAATGTCTCTCCAACGTTTGGTTGGTGATCCTAAATCGTACGTTTCGTTGGTGCTGGGTATTACATTGGTGCTCAGTGAAGTTAAATCAACAGCACCACCGCCACCAACACTTAGATAAAGTTCAGTAAAGTTGTCATTTATTCGATTAAATGCTTCGTCAACCGTGCTCCATATTATGGGCGCCGAATTTGAATATATTATTTGTCTAGACATTATGTTCTTCCTACGGCAACTTCAACAGTGCCAATATGATCTGAATCGTAATCAACTAGGGATTTTCCTATGATCGTGCCAGCCTTGACATCACCTGTTGCGGATATTCCCACACCTGGTATATTGGATGTCACTATCAAATCTCCTTTCTTGATCTTGCCAACCACTCTACACGGCACACGACCTTGCAGTGCTATGAGATTTTTATGTCCAGGGCAAGCACCATTCATGGTATAGCCAGCTGTGTCGCTGACCACTCCTGCAACTCTATGATCGCCATAGTTCTGAGACACAGTAACTTCTTTGTCTCCTCCAAATATCAACACAGTGCCCACTGCATATTCTCGGTCTCCTTCGTAGTATTCTGCAAGGTCCGCAGAATAAGTTGACTGCAATTTACTGCCCGCAGTCAAGGTCCAGTTACCTGTTATGGTTCCTCCAGTGCCGGCTGCTCCTGTGGTAATCACGGGGGTAGTAATTGATCCCACAGTGATAGGCGCATTGCTGAGTCCGTTGTAGGTTCTAAACACATGAGAATCATTGTCATAGAACGTGCGTTTGTCTGTGGCCACTGAGCCATCACCGATCAATATGCCAACGTTGTTGGAAAATCCATACAGTTGAGTATATCCACCTGTTGCAGTGGCAGTGGTATCAAGTATGGTTTTTGTGTCAACGATCAACTTTTCCATGCTGATGAATCTACCAGCAAAGTCTGCATTGCTATCACGCTTGACCAATGTACTGGCAGTGGCAGCTGTGGCTTCATCAATCACAGCATAGTCACCATCGTTGGTAGTGGTAAATCCAATTCTGCGCAGGTATCCAGTTGAGGTGTTGTACTGCGATTTTTTAATTGCACCACCGTCACTGACCACTGTGCTGAACAGTACCGCTGCCACGTTGGCAGTGGCCAGAAGTGAATTACCTAATACTGTTTTAGTTGCTATCTGTGGAAGGTCTACTAAGTTAATACCATTGTCTTTTATTGTAACCCAACCATCAGTGACATCAAACTGCGCACTATCAAAACTGGATACGCCTTTTTCTGCCTGTGTGATACTTGTGGCATCAACTCTGGTAGTGGCCGATGTCAATACCAATTTGCTCTGCACTATACCAGCAGCACTATTGATGTCTGCATTCACAATCACATTGGGATTGATCTGGGCATCCACTGTATTGGCCGTAGAGTCAATGCTGAGACTGATGTCTCCTACCATGGTACTGTTTTGGGCAAAATCACCTGCACCAGTAAAGGTCAAAATGTCAGCACTCTTACCGGCAGTAACTGCTACGTCACTTAGATTGTTCAGTGTCAACGTTTGAAGATTCACAGCATCTGTGGGGTTCACCGGATTGGCCAGATTGAAAATCTTAAACAAGCCTAGATCCATATCAGCTTTCATGGCCAGTTGACCGTCTAATGCCATGAAACCGCCGCTGAATGCTGGAATCACACTGCCAGCAACAACAGTGGCACCAGTATGACTTATGCCCAGTCTACGATCAATATAGCCTCTGACAGCATTTTCTGTTGGCACAGTGTCTGTGGCGTTGTCTGCAAATGAACTGTCAGTGGAAAATTCACTAACTGGTACGCCCCGTTTGAAACCAAGACCATCCAGGTTACTCAGTGCAATGGAGGCTGCAAAGGTCACTGTACCAGTACCTTGGTCAACACGGAAATATGGACCAACGGAGAAATTACCAAATTGGTCAGTGGTTACATAAAATACCCGACCCACATCACGTTCCTGTGTTTCTGAATCAGGATCCAGTGCATTCACAGGTGGACCAAAAATTTCATTGGGATAATTGGTATCTGCATAAGATCCAGTACCAATCTCTAACAGATCATGTGATGTCACACGAGTCAATGAAATTCTAATAGTCAGTGTGCCAGATTCATCTTTGGGCACAGCAGCTTTGAGTGTTGGCAGATTGGTAAAATAAATCACTGAGCTAACCAACGGAGTGTTTAGAGTCAGTAGCCCATAGTTATCACCGGTTATAAATTCATTTTGATAGGCCTGTACAGTGTACACCACCCCTTTAAACACCAGTTTGGTACCAAGCAGTCTTCCTTCATCGGCGCTGCTGATTGGAACCACTGCCACGGTGCTGTCACCGACTCTACCTATGACCTTGCCCACTCTCTGGACACCACTCTGCGTGCCTGTGGTTTCTAGCGCAATGGAAATAGCAGTGGCCACATCAGTGATGGTAAATGAGTTAACATCTATCACGGTCTTGACAAAGTACAGTCTATTGGTCAACATGCCGCCGGGCAATGCGCCTGAGGTAATAAATCTTACCACATCACCACCAGTGAAACCATGCAATGCCAGAGTTACCACAGCAGGATTGGCTATTGTGATAGTACATGTGGCTGCTGAAGACACAAACGGCTGTTGCGGATACAGTGAAAGATCCACATAGTTGTAGTTTTCTCTTAGAGTGGTTTGCGCCAATCCAAACACAATGTAGGTGTGTGTACCGCTTTGACTGCCCGAAGTGTTAATAGCCGTGCCACGTTTAGTTGCGGACAGTCTAAACGTATTGGCAGTGAATCCATCTGACTGCACAAAATAAGTCTCACCAGCAACAAGTCCTGTTGGGAGTGCGCCCGTAGTGGCCAATGTGATTTGATAGCCAGGTTGGAGACCATGTGCTGCTCTGGTAATAATAGCCGGCGTGCCTAGACTCACGGTAAACGTTCTTGCCCCCACACTATCAGCATAGGCTTCAAATTGCAGCACTCGATAAACTTCAGGAGACTCAGCAAGTACTAGACCAGTACTTGGTCGAACAGCAACATCAACAGCATTACCAGTTAAGACCACTGTGCTGTTTTGTCTAATGGTTAATAGAGTGCCGTTGGTAATTACTGCTGCAATACCGTCTACGCCTACACCTTCCGAACTACGTAGGCTCAGTCTTGCCACTCCCGCAGGCAGACTCGAATCTGTGGAAACTCCTGTGATAGGATATCTGTA
>Ga0209353_10001475_pt1 | contig 13335 bp, 35 predicted proteins | sample LauGreSpBDMM15SD_2_FD_187561 | JGI IMG/M metagenome (GOLD analysis project Ga0209353, IMG submission 187561) | Freshwater lake microbial communities from Lake Michigan, USA - Sp13.BD.MM15.SD (SPAdes) (version 2) | ecosystem: Environmental > Aquatic > Freshwater > Lake | place: Lake Michigan...
TGGATCGACTTGGAAACAGAAGAAGATTATTTAGAAAAATCAAGTGCTATCTTTAAGGGTAAGACATTTGATGAACGAGTTAGTGTGCCATTGAACCTAACTGATGAAGAAATGTTTGCTATGATGAAACTGGCACATGAAAAAGATATTACTCTTAATCAATTGATGGTAGAAATCTTACAAGCAGCGATTGATAAGCACAAAGATGAATGATATTGTAGCAGTAATTTTTACTTGGATCAAAGATGACTATAAAACTTACCCTGCTCGTTTTGTCGTTGAAATTACGGCTTGGGCTATTAGTATCGGATGTTCGGTTACTATGGCGCTCACTGTACCAACTCCGCCTTTACTGTACATGTATCCTGTTTGGATTCTTGGTTGCGCTTTGTACGCTTGGGCTGCTTATACTAGGAAATCATTTGGCATGATTGCCAACTACATGCTGCTAGTCACTATTGATAGCGTTGGTTTAATTAGAATGTTGATTATTTAATATGAACGAAAATACACAATTTACAGTCATTGTCCAAGAAGATCCCGAAACAGGTGATTTGATCCTTCCCTTTCCCGAAGGACTGTGTGACAAGTTGGGTTGGAATATAGATGATACTCTTGACTGGGAAGCCAATGATGACGGGTCATTCACTCTTTCTAAGAAGATAGAAACTGAATGGGTGCTAGTTGAATGCGTCAGTACATTCCGTGAGCGTTACATGGTTGAAGTGCCCAAAGGCAAAACAGAATGGTCGATGGATACAGTAACGATGAATGAAGCGAAAGAGTTTAGCCAAGAGCATTTGGGTGAACAAATCGTATCTCACCGTATTGTCTCTAAGGAAGAAGCATTGGCGATATGTGATACCGACAACGATTATACTAAGTCTTGGGATGAAGAAACAAAAATGAGAAACTTTTTTACAAGTTGGAAAGAGCAGCAGAAATAAAATGGCACAAGCAATTCAAATGACGCATACTAAAACCGGTATCGTCAAGTACGGTTATATCGGCTTTAGTTACAGTTATTTTTTCCTAGGTATTTTTAGTCTAGGATGGATTGTACCTCTTTATCGAGGTAATCTTCTGTTATCATTGATATGCTTGATATTCCATATGTTTACTTTACCACTATGGATGTTTACTGCATTGATGTTTGGTTTGTTCTTTAACAAATTTTATACATTGAGACTTATCGAAGAAGGTTATCGATTTACTGACAGTGATGACGAACTTGTCACCCGAGCAAAAACAATTTTAGGAGTATCAAAATAATGGCTATCAATTGGGCAGACCCTAACAACTTAGTTGAAATCAACGATGACATTGAACCAAAGCTACACCAGTGGCTCAAAGGTATGCTAGCGGTCACTGAAGCAACTATCACCTTCACCAAAGTCGATGGCACGGAGCGTGTTATGAGATGCACTTTGGAATCAAGCAAGCTGCCTGTAGTTGAATTGAAAGAAGACGCAAAGCCTCGCAAAGAAACAACAAGTACAAAGGCACTGCGCGTGTTTGATTTGGAAAAGAAAGAGTGGCGCGCATTCACTGTCAAAAATATTAAACGTATCGAAATTTCATTGGAGCAAAGTGATGATTCGGTATGATGAAACTGCGACTGTTAAGTGTGTTGATAACAACCAAACAGTAATTGCTGATGTATTGGATTTTAAGCCCAACGTTTTGTTGAGCATTAGCCTTGACAAAAGCATCAAGTTGGTCCTCAAATACAACCTCAAAAGTGATGAATACCAGGGCGACTTGTATGGTAGAACCTTTATCAGCAAGGGCCCAAAAGGCAAGCACTATACCACTGGTCGCTAAGGTTGACAATAAATACTCATTGTGCTATACTATGAGTTATGAAAAAGGTAATATCTTTCACTGTTGAACAGCCCAAACATCGGGCACATAGGGTGCTTTTCTGCGAAAACACCCCGTTCAAACCTAAGGTTGTGCAATCCAAAGTGCAATACCGTCGCAAAGACAAGCACTGTAATCGTACGGAGATTTAAATGAAAGAATTGACTAAAAAAGAACTACACCAGCAATTGACTGATAGTTTTATAAAGGATCAATTTACAACATACCTGCGCGACCATCCCAATCAACGAACCGCTGCTGCTCTATATGCTGTGGGGAGACTGCAATCTATGCTAATGTCCTCTATGTCAGAGCTTCCTAATGGTACCTACAAAGAAGTTATCCGTCAGTTAAAAGGTTGACAATAAATCCATTCCGTGATACAATACATGTATTGAAACGATAAGGAACTGGAAATGAACTTCACTCTGATTACATCAAATGGCAAAGTTCTCACGTTTTTCATCAAAGCCGTAGCTGAAACATACCAGCAAGCATACGGCGGCGTTATCGTCACAAACACAATTCTTACCAACTCTACTCAAACAGTTGCAGCATAATGAGTACTAAAGTACAACCAGAAGATCACCGAGACCTATTGGGTCGTGCGGTTGCAGAGGGTGATGCCGTTGCTTTTACGCATCAAAATTCTCTCTACGTGGGCAAGGTCATCAAGGTCACGCCTAAGCAGGTTCGGGTTGTTGATATGTTGTCAAAGTCACCATATCGCAATGAAACAGGTTACCTGAAATACACCGCCCAATGTGTGCAAATCGGTGGTCCTGATCTTACACTGCATCTACTGAAAAACCTGTAAAAAGGTTGACGGTAAATGGCTTTGGGTATATAATAGAATCTTAAACAGTTAACTAAAGGACACAACATGTTTTTTCAAGGTACAGTAAACGAGACACCGGGTCTGAATGATTCTGACATTTTCGTACATTTGGGTGATGTAAATTTGAATACCGGTTTTACATCGGGTGTCAAAAACAAAGCAAGTGCTACCGATTTTAATATTTACCAGGGTTCAGATGGTAATTATTATGCCGAGTCCGGCGATCAACGCCGGAAGTCAGCATCAGGTGTAAACTGTGACCCATTTGTTCATCGTCTCCAAGTATTGTATATGGGCCCTAAGGCAGGAGCTGAGGCAAGTGATACCAAACTTAGAACTGCCGCGCTAGTGCTAAACTGGCCAGAAGTAAAGCAAATTCGCTTTGAGAATCAAGAAGTCAAAATTTGACAATTAATCGGTTTGGGTATATAATAGAATCTTAAACAGTCGAAACAAGGAATCAAAATGACTTTGCAAGAAATCAACCGCTCTATCATCTCCGGCACTTTCTCTAACGAAGACCTCAACTCAATCACTGATGCAATAAAGTTCGTCCGCGCCCAGTTGGCTAGCAAAGCTAAATATACCTTTAAAGTCGGGTCAACTGTGAAATTCACAAATGCCCGTAGCGGCACTGTAGTGCTCGGTACTGTCGATAAGGTCAATCGTAAATTTATCATCGTCCGTGAAAACGGCAAAGCATTCGGTGGTTCATGGCGAGTCCCAGCAAACATGCTGACTGCCGCTTAATTTTTAAACTCTAAGGAAAAATCATGGAAAAAGTTATCGTTGTTATTGGTGCAGTTGTTGTTGGTATTGCTGGTGTATTGCTTCTCAGTTTCTTGCTGAGTTGGCCTGTCTACATGCTGTGGAACGGTTGCTTGGTTGGTGCTGTTGCAGGCGTAGCCCAAATTACTTGGTTGCAAGCCTGGGGACTGACCGTACTATGTGGCTTCTTGTTTAAATCTACTTCCACTACGAGCAAATAAAATGAGCCGAATGTCCGAACTCTATTACGATATTGAATTGATGCTAGAACAGGGAGATTCCCCTGTCAAAATTGCCCAGTACCTTAGTGTGCCTATCACTTGGGTTTATGAAGTGTCTACTCCTGAAGTGATTGAAGAATACAGTCCCTTCGATTCTATCAATTCTTGAGGTTCCTATGCTTATTGTCAATCTAGTGTGTCTCATATTATGTGCGTACTGGGTCGCCCGTGATACAACTTGGACTTGGCAATGGTGGGTGAGTGGTTTGGGAGTAGTTTTCAACGCATATCCCGTGTTTAGTGTGATATCCAAAATTTGACATTAAATGGTTTTGGTGCTATAATAGACTCTTAAACAGTAGAGAACGGGATTCACATGAACGATCAATTATTGACACTAGACCGATTATTGGCTTTCCATGATTGGAATTACAACTATAGTGATGACCGTAGTGTCTATGTCCGCGGACGGGACGAGCGGTACGCTATCGAGGCAGAAGTCACTAGGCTCAAGAACCTGGGATTAGTGGTTGAGGTAGATGAGTTGGTTTCCAAATACTCCAAAATTTGACATTAAATGGTTTTGGTGCTATAATAGAATCTTAAACAGTAACAAAGCGGAGTTAATTATGAAAGCATTGCAAGCATACATCGACCAGAAGAATCGTTGGAACTCTATGTTCAAGGGTAAGCAATACGAGGTCCAAACTGCTAAGGGCCGCCAGGAAGTTGCCAACAGTTTGGACGCTGATCTTAGCCCCGAAAACTTGACCTGTGACGGTGAACTGCCCCGTAGTCAGGTTCAGGCTAAGTATCGTCAATTGTCACTAGCCGCAAAAGAACTGCAAAAACTGGATCCTAGCGTTAAATTCTACGAATTCGGTTGACATTAAATGGTTTTGGTGCTATAATAGAATCTTAAACAGTAGAGAACAGGACATCGAAATGACTAAGCAATTTGTACAAGTTAGCGCCCACAAAGACAGCAACAATTTTGCACATTGTAGCAACCTGAGCTTGATGGCCGATCGGAATATGTCTGCTACCCAGGCTCTGCACTACTTGCAGGTCATGGCAGATGATTATGCCCAGCGTGGATACGTTATCGAGTGGATTCGTGAAGATTTTGATGCGGTGTACGAAGAAATGTTCGGCGAATTGTTCGCCTAAATTTGACATTAAATGGTTTTGGTGCTATAATAGAATCTTAAACAGTCGAAACAAGGAATCAAAATGGCTTACATGAATCAAGAACGCAAACAAGAACGCGCCCCAGCTATCAAGGCTATCCTGAAAAAGTACAATGTCAAGGGTTCACTTGCCGTACGCAATCACATGACTTTGGTTCTGAACATCAAGTCCGGTTCTATTGATTTTATCAGCAACTTCAACGATACAGTTTCTGCTGATCCTTATCTTTCGGCTCGTGGTTTTACTAAAGCAGAAAAGTCTCTGGATGTTAATCCTTATCACTATCAAAATCATTTCAGCGGTGACGCTAAGGAATTCATGCAAGAAGTGTTTGCAGTCATGAACGGTGGCAATCACGACCGTAGCGACATTCAATCCGATTACTTTGATGTGGGTTGGTACGTCGATGTGAACATCGGTCAATGGAACAAACCTTACACGGTTGGAGCATAATATGAACAGCTATAGAATTCGGGTTTTTATGAGTGAGTCTTACTATCAGGACATGGTCCTTTCAGGTGACACTTGTTGGGTTGCAGAAGGATTGGGACGAGGTATGAGTCCAATCGGCAAGGCAATAATTTTGGGCGAAGCCTACTAAATTCTGGTAACACAAATGCTTGACAATAATGCCAAGATGTGTTATCATTATAACAGTGCTGATGATATCGGCACATTTTTAAACTTAGCTTTTATCTAAAAGGAACACAATGGCTAAACAATCTTTCAAAGTCGCTGGTATCACAACTCATGGTACTTCTACAAAAGTTCGCTTCACTGACGACCTCGTTCGTCGGGTTAAGCAATTCTCTAAAGGTGGTGCGTCACGCATTGACTTGATGGAATTGCCGAGTGAAATGACAAAACTTGAAGCGCTTGCGTATCTGCAAGCACATGCCGATTTTCAGTCCCCCTCCGATCAAGCTACTATCAGTGATGCGATTACTGACCGCTCGAAAGAAGCAAACAAGGGCGTTGTCAAAGTAAAGGTAACTAAGGCAAAAGCTAAGCCTAGTATCGATGCGATCAAATCACGTGCCAAGAAAGAATTGACTCCTGCTCAAGTTCTCGCAGCCGCACTACATAATGTGGATCCTGCATAATGAAGTTGTCAGATAAACTCACCAAGTGCGGTGACAGTCTGACTGTCAATATGTACGACAACGGCTATATGGTTGAAGTGTCTGGACGCAATTCAGAGGATGACTGGAAATCTGCAAAGATTATGTGTCAGTCTTTGGAGGAAGTCTACACCGTGATCAATCAAGCAGCTACAATGCCCCGCGATTAACATGATCCTGAATACCCTACGAAGAACTCAGGTTGAGCGCCGACAGTTTGATCCGTCGGATAAAAAGGATCTATTGGCGTTGAAGTACTATAAAAATAACGGTCGATGGAAGGGAAGTTGCCCCTTCTTTCTAGAGGAACCGTATATCGATATTCCCTGGATGTGCTATCATGTTTATGCGGATTATATGCTCGACAGAGTAAGATAAAAAGCCCCGAAAGGGGCTTTTTTGCCGGTTAGAAAGTGTACCATTGCGTACTAGATGACGCGCTGAATTCTACTCTGCTATTTGAAGCCATCACGAATGCTACATTCGCAGCTAATGCATTAATCGAACCACTATCTGCGGGAAACACATTTAGATTGTCTGCACTAGTGTTCACTACTTTTATTGAGCTACCTACTACCGGAGTAGGTAGGGACACACCATTTGCTCCTGCATTAGATGTTGTTACTATATTCAGTTGCTTTACTAGCAAGATAGCGTCTGCTTGTGTGATACCATAACCTGATATACCGGCGCCGACAGACTGAGTAACCAAGTTGGCTGACATAACATCGCTGGATAGATTACCGGTAACTGATATATTACCACCGACATTTAAGTTCTCACCGATACCTACGCCGCCAGCAACTCTTAGTGCGCCGGTTGTTGTATTTGATGATGTAGTCAAAGTGTCCACTTGCACATTACCTGATGCAATTTGCACTGCGTAGGGGTTTGTGATAGTGATGTTGCCACCTGCGATCGGCGCGCCCGAGACATAGAAAGAAGCAGCGTTTGACACGGTGACTGTATAATTTGCAGCAGCAATAGTTGGTCTAGCAATAGCGTGAATATGAGCGTTGGCTACATTGCCCGACGCTAGTGTAGAGCTATCAGTGTACGTTGCTCCGGTTGCAATAAACCCTATACCTGAAGTTCCCCATGCAGCGACTGACTTGGAACCTGTTGTGGTTAAAGTAAAACCTTGCACCGTATTGGTTGTGACGATATTTCCACCGGTAACATTTCCGGTAGAAACAACTTGCCCCGCTGTAGTTAAATTGCCGCCAATTACATTACCTGTTACATTTGCAATGCCGGCGGTAACTAAGTTACCTGCATTCACATTGCCAGTGACATTTGCTGTAGTGTTACTGAGAATTTTCTCGCTAACTAAATTACCAACTAAGGTGATATCATCGGGAATTTCTAATACGATAGTTCCTGACTGAGTGATTGGACTGTTTAATACAGTTAATGTATTACTCGTTACATCGACTCGGGTTACAGTACCTGTAGCCTTGAGCGAAGATGAGATAGTAACTTGACCGGTAATTCCACTTAGTTCGATTCCAGATCCAGCTGTTAATCGAGTCACTCCGGTGTTGGTGATTATAATTGTTCCGTCACTAGTAATAGGACTACCTGTTACTGCTATACCTTCTCCGACTGCTTGCATAGCGACACTAGTAACAGTACCGGATGCTGTAGTATTAGCTATGCTTGTTACTCTTCCGTATGCATCTACTGTCATGGTAGGTGCAATGTATTCACCTGGACTAAATGTAAGCCCTTGCTCTATCAGAGGTAGTTCAACTCCGATAACACCAGCGCTGATGATTGGACTATTTGAAACATTGAGCGTACTTGATGTTACCCCGACACTAGTAACGCCGGCTACACCCGTACCTGAAGCTGATAAAGTAACGATTCCATCAGTAGTTGACACCGTGACTCCCGTTCCAGCTAGTACGCTTAGTACGCCTGTGTTAGTGATAGTGACAGTGTTTCCTGAAGTTCCGGTAAGTATACCATTGCCGGCGGCGAAATTTTGATAAGGACTAGCCGCAGAAAAGAGATTAGAGAAGTTGTCTTCTGTTTTAATGAAGGCAGCGTAAATGCTATCGCTACCCGTAGCTTGGTTTTCTACCCCTACTTGTATGTGTTGTTGTCCTGGAATCGCCATATATGTATCCTTATTTAGTATTTATCTTAAACACTAAACGAGCTACCGCAACCGCAGGTTGATTGTGCTTGTGGGTTGTTTATTTTAAAACTAGCACCCATTAGTTCTTCTACATAGTCTACCTCAGCTCCGGTAAGATATTGGGCGCTCATGCTATCTACTAGAATGGTTGAAGAGCCGGCTGGAATTTCCCAATCATCTTCATTAATTTCTGCATCTAGGGTGAAACCGTAGCTGAATCCTGAACAACCGCCACCTTGCACGAACATGCGTAGGTGCATCGCTGGGTTGTTTTCTTCAGCTAATATATCTGCAATTTTTATGCTTGCCGCATTTGATATTGTGATGTTCATACAGTATTTAGTGTGTATGAACGCGGCTAATGATTACCTTCGACGGGTAATTCGACCTTTGCTCAAGTCATATGGACTAAACTCAACTTCAACCGTGTCGCCCAGTAGGATTTTGATATCATGTTGACGCATCTTACCTGATATATAACCCATTACTGTCACTCCGGTATGTAATGTAACCTTGAACATAGCATTTGGTAATACATCTATTACCTTGCCGTCCATCTTAATTCCGTCTTCTTTTGGCATGTTGTTAACTTGTTTCCTTTTTATCTACGCATCGAACTAATATCGCGCGCCTCTTCATCGCTGAAAACTGGTACTGCATTAGATTTATGCATTGTACCAATTCCCAAGATTTTTGTACCTGTATATTGCGGTGATTCTTTGTAAGTCACTGCACCTGCTTCTCCGGTATTACGAGAAGGGATATGAGTAATACTGCGGCCCGCAGGAACAGTTAATGCATATTGAAGTGGTTCTGCCCGCAAACCACGGGCGCGTTTTTTCTCATCTTGATCAACGCCCCACTTTTTCTGTAGGTCTTTCCAATCTGAATCAAGGGCTCTGGCTCTTTGCGCTTCAGCAGCATTCTTGAATTTAATTTTACCCTTGCGTTTTCCACCCATAGATAGGGCAGGATGTGCTAGATGCATGGTCATAGATTAGCTTTGGTCATAGTTAATAGATAACTCTATTATACACAAATTTGAATTAAAGTCAAGCATTATCGCTTTAATATTGCCCACATCTTTTCTTTTTCGATGATTTCTCGTTCTAGTGCTACATAGGCTTCACGCAGGCCTCGTAGATTTTCCCATTTTTCTTCTAGCTCTTTGTTTGGATGCAGTATAGCCAATCGTGATTCTATGTTGTCTAATACTTCGGACAACTTCTTGCCCTTGATAGTAACTTCACCGGTGAAGTTTGCATCACCGTTAACCTCTAAGGATTGCCCCGTTAGATTAGTGCTAGCAGTGATAGTGCTGAGATTAGACCAATTTACACTAGAACCAGTGACACCTGCTATACCAGTAGCACTACCTAAAGTATATGTTGTTCCGGCTGTAGTAGTGAACACCGGCACCGATGCCATAGTATTGTTTATCGTATAACTCATTTTACAGCTTTTGAAAGAACAAATTGTCCTTCGTCATCCAGACCAAATTGAATATCGTCCCCCGGCTTCCATCCCAATTGCTTCAACAAGTGAGGAGGAATAGGCAATAGTATATCGCCCGTTGCGGCATCTTTCTGGGTGATGACCTCATAGCTTTCAATGTGACCTTCAGGTAATTCGTTGTTCATGCGTTATTTTAACATATCGTTACTAGCGAGTCAACCTGCGGTTTCCCTGTTCAGATAGGGAGCATATATCTTCTCTAGCTGCTGGATCGTATTTTGGGTAGTTTCGTCGGTGTGCTTTACGGCAATGCCGCCGTGTGCAGTCCATGCATCCAAGTACTTACCAAAATCATCGACCAGCACATTAGGCTGGCCACCGGCGGTTGCATACTTATATTTGGCGCTAGTAAAGATTGCATCTTTGCTCGTACCCGGGTTGTGTGCATCTAACCATTCTCGCTTACCTTGTTTGCTTGCTTCTGGTTCCATTCTGATAGGAGCACTCAACACAGTAAATGGGATATTGTTCTTTCTTATCCATTGTACAATAGTGCTACCGCCTTGCAATGGTTTCAAATCACGGAAGAACTGATATACATTTTCCGGTCCAGTTTTAGCTAAACGAACAATTGCTGCTTCGTGGTCGGTGATGTGACTATAGTGATGCACATTCTCAAAGTCTGCCCATGCTTGGAAGAAGTCAGCCTGGACTCCATCCATATCTAGGTATAGATGGGGCATCTTGTCAGTAGCGGTTTCCATTAAGTCCTGTATCCTCATAAAAATATTTATCTTATTATAGCAGTATATTTTAATAAATACAATACATTAGGAGAAGTCATGGCAACACCCATTTTAGACCAGCTGAACAAATTGAGAGAATTTGAAATTGAAGTAGACATTCCAGAAGGAGTCACTTTGCCCGGAGTCATCCCGTTCAACGCTACTATCAGTGAGAATAAGGGCAAATTTAAAGTATTCGCTACGAGTTTTGGTGAGGCGGAACAAAAAATAAAAGACTATATTATTAAGAATACGGTTTGATTAGCCGCAGCCGCCGCGAATAGTTCGGCAATGATTTATTATCTCTGCCACGCCCCATACTGCTGCCGCGCAAACTGCAATAAGAAAAACAACTGCTAGCAATATCTCTGCCATTTCTTGGTCTTTTTTTCTCCGTCTCGCGGCCGCCTCTTTTGCATTTCTTGCTTCGTGTGCGTTTTCAATATCCATAGCAGCCGACCGTGCTTTAATCTTATTCCAAACATCTATCTTACCGGTCTGCATGAACAGCAGTTGTAAATCTTTTTCGAATCGTGCTGCCTGATCTAATGCCATTTCGATTTCGATAGCTGTTCCCATACTGGATTTTTTACCGCTATTTTTAGCTTCTGCTACAGCTTTGGTTGCAGTGCTTTTGGCATCAAAATATTTACCTAGTACAGGGCCCAAAGATGAAACGTCATCTACGGTCTTGGATACTTTTTTAATCAATGCTACCGCAGCTTGTATGCCCGCTAGCGCTGTTATCGGATCTATCATTTTATTTCCTTATTATTATTTTTTTGTGATTAGTATTGTCTATCTTACATATTTCTGGGTGTAAACGATCCGAGCAATCTTTTTTAGTCCATGTTATGCAGGTGGCATTTTTAACATAGGGATCCTGACTAGACCAAGTCCATCTACTGCAAACCCACACTTCATTTTCTTTTAACTCAGTATTTTTTTCCGCACGTGATGTTGGCAAAAAAATGCATAATAAGAAAGCAATAAATTTACTAGTGGCAGTCATTGGTTATTCTACTTAGTTGGTACAGTTTTTTTCTCACCGATCTTGTCAGCCTCATCCATAGCATCATGGAATTTCTTGTTAGCTTGTGCTTCTACTTTTTGTGTTTCCATAACACGGTCTGATTCAATCATCTTACCGCGTAGGTGTAATACTGTATTCACTTTTTGGTTCAAACGAATCAAGTCGTTGTCTAACATACGGATGCGGTCAATCAATGCAATCAACACCGTGTTTGCTTCACTGATAACCGGCTTCACTTCCTTGGTAGCCCACTCCCAAACATATTTGATAATGAAGCCCATACCCACGGCCATGACAATAGGGAAACCATACTTGTTGACTAATTCTACTACATCCATTTTATTCTCTCTCAGTAAGTGCCGCTGCACCCGTTATCACAAATTGTTCTAGTTTGTCTACTTTAACAAGCATAGCTCTGCCATCGATGTTGGTTACCTTGAAGTAGTCACCGTGCTTCCATCCTAGTTTATCTATGTTTAATTCTTCATCTAAGATGATTCGCTCTGAATTCAAGTCCCATTGGTAATCAAAGTACATCATATTAGAAACACAATCCTAGAAGAACGCCCATAGCAAAACCAAATATTACTGATTTGAATAAGTCTCTATCATGCCATAATGGCTGGCTTTCAATATAAGCCTTAGTAGTTGGGCTTAAACTATCCCACCATATTTCCCATTTATTCTGTTGGAACAATTTCATATTAATCTCTCCTTGCATCGGTTTTGCCGTCTGCACGGGCAATTCGATCTACGTCGGGCTTTAAACCTAATGCATTACTAACAATTGTGTCGATACGGATAACATCATGGTTCATTGTTTTAACACGATTATCTAATGCCGTAATGATTCCTGCCATTCCACGGATGCTACCTAAAACACCCTGCAACAACAATTTGATAGTCAGATATACAAAATACCCGCCAGCTAGGGCGGTGGCGACTGGCATGCCTAGGTCACCGATGATCTTAAAAATGTCGCCCATATTTATTCCTATATTAAAGTAGTGTAATATTTTCCCTTGCCCATAGTACTAAATATCACTAATACTATATATTTATCAGGAGTTAGCATGAAAAGAGGAGTCATATTACTGATGATCAGTGTGGGAACCTGCTTTTCCGGCGAACTGACGCATCAATTTATTAGTCCTAGCTTTAATGGAGTTGGGTTCAGTACCCATGTGCTCACTATAGAACAGTTAGAATCTCAGCGAAAGCAGAAAATTAAGGACGAGGCTACTTCGGCCCAAGCTAAAATTGACTTGGCCGCTAAGAATACGAATCTTGCTAAGTTCCTAGTCAATGTAGAAAGTCGCATTTATGCACAATTATCCAAGCAATTAGCTGATAGCATGTTTGCTGACAGTAGCGCCACCAGCGGTACTATGGATTTTCAGGGCACTAGTATTAGTTGGGTAAAGACCGGCACAGATGTAACATTGACTGTGACCGAAGCAAACGGTAATCGTACCGATATTACCGTCCCTATCGGTCAGTTTGGATTTTAGCATGAGAATATTACTACTAGTCATGTTAGTATTTCTAACGGGGTGCGCAGATATGCAAATGGCAAGGTTACAAGAAGAACCAGTAGTTCTAAAGCCACGCCGGCACCTTATAGAAAGTATACCGGAGCTAGATGGTCCTACTATTACTATTGCAGTTTATGGATTCACTGACAAGACTGGTCAGAAAAAATCTAATGATAGATTGGCATTGTTTAGTTCAGCGGTAACACAAGGTGCTGAAGTGTTTTTAATCAAAGCACTTCAAGATAGCAAAAATTGGTTCAAAGTAGTTGAGAGAGTTGGGCTCGATAATCTGATTAAAGAACGTCAGCTTATACGAAATCAAAGAGAAGTGTATGAGGGGAAGGAAGCGAAACCATTGAAGCCTATGACGGTAGCGGGCGTG
>Ga0209353_10001476_pt1 | contig 13334 bp, 19 predicted proteins | sample LauGreSpBDMM15SD_2_FD_187561 | JGI IMG/M metagenome (GOLD analysis project Ga0209353, IMG submission 187561) | Freshwater lake microbial communities from Lake Michigan, USA - Sp13.BD.MM15.SD (SPAdes) (version 2) | ecosystem: Environmental > Aquatic > Freshwater > Lake | place: Lake Michigan...
TGCAATAGCTTTTGGTCTGATATCAAAGTGCCAGTTCAATATCGCCATGTCGAACATCGCATTGTGTGCAACCACCATGCTGTTGTCCCAATCGAATTGATGTAACCAAAGGTCGATCTCATCCAACGAATCACTGCACCATTGTGTAGGCTCATCGTTGACCTTGACCGCCACCCCGACCACCTCGAACCGTGGGTCACGTACATACTCTTCAGTCGTTTGGGTTTTGAACCCCAAGTCCTTAGTGGTGTAGTACGTTTCAAAGTCCAGTGTTATGAGATTCATTAAAAGTTCAACCCAAAGAATGCTTTCATGTATGGCTCAAAGTCAGCCACCTTAAAGATACCCATCTCACCCGTGGGACGAAACCCAATACCAATGTCCTCACCATCTAACGTCCATAACAGATAGTCACCTATCACAATGGCATGATTTGGTACGTCCTCTAGCTTGTAGGAACCACGGAATTGTCCGTCTTCAAATACTTCCCCAAACATACGGGGGGCGTAATCAGTTGCAATAGTTGCTTGTAATATGTTTTTTAATTCTTTATCAATGCTCATCGCACACCTCCAAAGATTTGATTAAGTTGCGTATAAATAAACTTGGCCTCTTCTAACTGCATAGAGTAAGCGCCGAGTGATGTAGAAATAGTGATGTGCAAAGTTGTTGCACCAACAGCCAGTGGGGACGTGACCACGCGCTCTGTACGTTCTGCGGGAATCAACGTGTCGATACCTTTCTCTACCTTGGCCTTGACCTTGGGCTTCTTCTTTGTATATGCCTTGACCTTCTCACGCTTGGGCATGTTGGCACGTACTGCTACTGGCACTGCTGTGTAGGAAAATGTTGTCCTGCCCTTGTTACCATCAGGGGCTACCTCGATGCGATTCACAAAGTTCTTGTCATAAAAACCTTTGAGGATTGCAGGCACATACGTTACGGGTACGGTTGGCATTGTCTGTGCAATGTATGCACGTAACTCTTTACCAGTTATCCCGGGGTTCTTTGAAATCATATCCAACAACGTGTTGGACAGTTGTTTGTTTCTGCTATTTGTTTCCACGATCTGTTCCTTTACTTCGGTTTGTTTCCACTCTTGAAATGCTTGCTTGATCTTCTCTTCCATTACGGTGTTCATTTGGTTTCTCCTTTTGGTTTTTCAAAGTTCCTTGCCTCAAGTATTTGATCTATCAATTTATGTGCATCTGCAATGTCTTGCGTTAACGCATCACACCAAGAGCCATCGTCTATGTACCCATCCGCAGATTCAGCAAGACGTTTCAGTGCAATCAATAATCTGTTTTCATCTATGTTCATCACACACTCCTTTCTATTTGTCGCATTAAGTTACCAACATCTTCTATGTTGTCCTCATTGACAACAATAGCTAACCCACCTGTAGTTTTGATTTGCGCTATGTTCTTTTCTTGCAGTGCAGTTGTCTTACCCTTCCCTGCCTTGCACTCGATGCCAAAGAACCTACCCTTGTGGCACCCGATGATGTCGGGTACACCTGACGCTCCATACCCACCTGTTGATGCGTAGAAGTAATACGCTCCAAATGTTTTGAGTATCTCTACTACCTTGGTCTTAACTTTCTTTTCCGGTGTCATTCTTCTCTCCTTTCAGTTGTGCTTCGTAATGTTTTATAGGTAACCTTGCTTTGGCCTTCAAGTGTTTGCGTAACCAATCAGCACCTCCCATGTCTTGGAATATCAACCAATCTAAATCTGACATACGCACTTGGCGTCCTATCAATGGCATTGGCGGTTTAGGTCTTGGCATACTTCAACCCTCCCACTTGTTAATGATGTCAGCAATACCGCCCTCCGCTACTTTGCGTAAGTTGCTACGCTCTTTGAGCATGGCACTGGCTTGCTCGTGTGCAACACTTGCAATCTCTTCGGGCTTAGTTGACTTTGGTGCTTTGTTCAGCATAGCCATCATGGCGAACCCCGCATACAGATCGTATAAGTTACTCTCATGATCGTTCATCGTCCACTCCCAACGGTTAGTACCAGCGTTGCGAACAACACAACTAAAAAGATTATGTACAGTGTCATTGACATGTGATCTGGGCCTCGTATCCCTAGCAATGCCCGTTGAATTTCTTCCTCGTCAGAGTTCAGTTGGGGCAACGGCCTTTGATACGTGCCACCAATCTCAATCCCTGTTTTTGTTCTGTATACGTCTCTCATCTCATCTCTCCTTCTCTGTTTAATATGTAGTACAACGTGTCGGATATCTTGAACCCTAACTCCGGTACTAAGTCGTTTGTCTCTGCGATACGTAGCATGGATATTGACTCCATGATCCACGGCTCTACATCTTCTTGTGACATGTCTAAACGTTTCATTCCTCCTTTGCTCGGTAACGTGAAGTCATACAAGTTAACTGTCCCATCGTCATTCACTTCCACACGAATGACATCGTTTGTTTTCACATCACCCCTTTGCATCATCCATGTCCATTCACGTAAGTTTTTCTGTGCCTCGAACTTAATGTGTACCTCGTCAAGTGCCGCCTGTACACGCAGTTTCATTAGATCATCTTGACTCATGCAAACACCCAATAAGTAATGTCTGACACACGGACGCCAACATCCGCAATAGCGTCCCCGTTCTTTGCAATCTGCAACACGGCTAACTTATTACGAACGAACTCAGGCACATCATCCATGCTAGTGCACTCTGTCACTTGCATTTCATCAGTGAACTTGTAGGACAAACTGTTAGGCTTGACCCACACAAAGCATGCACGGGGTTTGTAATCCTGCATACGTTTAAGCTCTGCACCTTCATTGACTAGTAAGTCTACCGCAGTTTTAAATGCGGGTGTACTTGGTATATACCCCGATGCAATCATGTGAGCAACTTCTTGTGCTATGTCATTACGCTGAATGCTCAGGCGTTCATGTAACTTCTCACGGGCGGGTGAACGCAAGTGCTCGATACCTCGGTGCAGTGGGTCACGGCAGTTATCCAATACGTCATCGTATACAAGTGGCTTGAGATAAGTCATCGCAACCTTCAGTGCCTTCTTGATATCTTTGGACTGACGAATGTTGTAGCCATCACTAGAGACAGAGTACTTCTCGTTCTCGATCTTCTTTGACTCCACGCAGTACTGCATATCAGTGCCATCGTGCGCAACAATAATACTGCCTGATCTAAAGTCTGTCGCATCAGGGAACGTGATACCCAACTTGTCGAACACGGGTATACCTATTGACTCACCTTCAGCATCACGCTTCCAAAAAACAGTGGACGCTCTATCAACGCACGGCACGATGTTGTAGCGTTTGTCTTTGAATGCTTTGAAGAACACCACCATTTCTTTGCGCACGGGTATGTCACCGATCCAATACTCATGGTTGTTTGTACGTGCGGTCTCCACGTTACGTTGGAAACGGTCAAAACCAATTTGACCAATAAAGTTTTCTTGCGTAGTTTTCATGATTTACTTTCAGTTAAGTTAGGAGGGGGAGGGAACAGGTCTCTATAGAGAGACCCATACGTCAGTCGAGATGGATGGTCGTGCCCATGGGGGGTACAACTTTGTTACCACCTACGATAGTCCACAGCACGGGGGCATTCCATGTACCCCAATCACCGTAGATGTAACCGTCAGTCAAGACGATCACACACTCAGGACGAATCTGATTGTCCTTGAGATACTTGGACACACATGCCACGTCAGTGCCACCACCACCGGCGGGCTTAGTAGATGATGTGAGCTTATCAAGTTGTTCCTGTGTGTACACTTCATGAGCTGCCACTTCAGTGTCCCAATACAACAGATCAACTTTCTCGGGCTTGGTGTTGATGCAGATACCCTGCACCTCAGATAAGAACTTGGACAACTCAGCAGTGCCGATAGAACCGGACGTATCAATGGCAACCACGATGCGACCAACATTCTCAGTGATAGTAGAGGGCATGTACATGTCGTGCTGTAACCATCTGCGGCTAACACGTTGCCACGTAGAGATGTCCTTGCCTACGGCAGTGGATGAAACAAACTCACGTAACTGTTCACGCCAGTCAACCTTTGGCTCCATGAGCGCACCCAACTCACGTGACTTGTTGCCACCCAACTTACCCGCCATCAGTTGACCTTGACGAATAGCTTGGTTGATGTCCTTGCCGATCTGCTCGATCTCTTCTTGTGACATAGCATCACCCGATTCCCAATCGTGATCGTCAAAGCCCTCACCTTCACCACCACCAGATCCACCACCGTCACCCTCTTCCCGCAACATGTTGTACACAGTCTGCGAGTCCATACCCTCGTACTTGCGGTCAAGCAACCCACCTTTGGGCAGTGTGACAAACCCACCAGTACGTACACGGATATCGTCAATGATGATGTTGATCACGTAGTCGCATGCCATGTTAGCCGTGCGTCCATCTTCTTTGTAGAGATGTTGCCACAAGAACATGTGTTGGAATACCTTGTGTAGGTTCTCGTGCATGATCAAGCCACGTAAGTCAGAGTCGGTCATGTCCTTGATGAACTTGCTACCGTACTTGCAGTCGATGCCGTTGGTGCATGCAGTGGGCACATCGTCACGCACTTCGTACTTACCGACCATGATGACAGACGCATACTCCATCGTGTCAGGGTGACCCATAAGCTCTACGTGAGCACGCTGTATACGTTGCGTTGGTGTCAACGTGTTGAGTTGTGTTAAGAATGACATAGCTCTCTCCTTTTCATACGGTATGAAATTACTTCTTGGCAAACATGAAGTTGTTAGCCGCCGCCCATAAAGCAAACTCGGTGTTACGTGCGGCAACGTCACGCTTGGGGCACTTGTCTGACATGACACTACGTGCAAACAAACCTTGCGCTTCTTTGGGTATGCGGTTCAAGAACTTCATCCATGCAACGATGTTGCTGTTCTCGATACGGTGCACAGCTTTGGCAACCAACATACATGTAGCGGCGGCAGACGTGGGCACAGTGGCAGTGTCAGGTGACTTGATCAACTCATCCCATGGTGTAAGTTGTGAGTCCATCTTGTCCATCGTCAAGATGTTGTGCATAGCCGCTTCACCCACTGTACCTGCAAGTGCGTGACACATCACAGCATCACCCAAGATACGAGTGTGCTCATACACATAGGCGGCACGTTCCATAGAACGGTGTGTCACAACAGCACCACGCACAGTACGGGGATCACTGATGTAAACATTCTGCTCGGGCTTCTCGTAGTCCTCGAACGATGCAAACATCTCGGGGTACTCAGCAACAGTGCCAATGATGACAGGGTTGATGCCCATGGGAATCGCATAGTCCTCGATCCATGTCGGTGCGTCAGACTTCTTGACACGTACACGAGTCACCCTATTGAGAGCATGTGGCGGCACGTTGTCACCTAGTCCCTCGACAGACAAGTTAGTTGTACCAAACACAACACCGTCTAGCACATTCACACCCAGTGACCGCTCGTTCATCAGACGCAAGCATGCGTTCATCACACCACCACGTGCCTTGCCGATCTCGTCAAGCATCATCACAACCTTGCGGCCTTTGAAGTGGAACCCGAACTCTTCGTTGGGTATGAATGAACATACTTCTACACCGTCAATGTCACGTATCTTGGGAATAAGGAAGTCACCAACATCTTTGGTAGTGATGTCCACGTAGCAAAAGAACGCGTCCTTGAATTGAGGATATGACTTGAGCATTTTGAGGATGGCAGACTTGCCGATGCCCATCTCGCCCTGCACTAGGACAGTTTGTTTGTCGCCTACGGCGGCGATAAGGTCAGCACATTGTTTGAGAGTGATTGAGTTGTACATGATTTACTTTCTAAAGTTGATTAAGGGAAACGGATTAAACACTAAACAAAAGAACAGGGCAAATTCCCACAGTGGGAAATGCCCCACCTAATTACAGATCGAACTTAGACAAGATGTTGTCCACCTTGCGCTTGGTCTGCTCACGCAGAGAGTCGCTGTCACGCAGTGCCTCGGCATCTACACCACGCATTGCATCTTCGAGTTGCTTACGCATCTCATCCATACGTGAGTCGTTGGTGATGTTGAATGATTTCAACAGGCCACAAATCTCGATGGCGTTCTCGACAAGAGAGTCACGGAAAATCTTACGCTTGCCATCCTCACTGTCTTCGAGTCGCTCTGACATACGTGACAGGCAGTCATGCAGTCGCTCCCATGCCTCGGTCATTGCACCAGTAACACGTTGCTGTAAGACAGATTCATACTGAGCTTGCAGTTGCTTGAGTCCATCCTCACCGATGTCTACACGAAAGTCACCCGCTTGTGGCAGTGGGATCATGCTGTACCGGAACCCGAACTTGGCCTCGATGGTCTCACGTGTGGGGTAGTCCTCGCGGTTGAACAGGTCGCCTAGTTGGAAAGCCGCCGCCGCGACGAGCGTGTCGTAGTCACTGAGAAAGTTGTTGACAGCAGAACTGAACTGGCCTTCGTAGTCAGTGAGCCGATCCTTGAACTCCATGAAGTACGCCATGTTCAAGATGCGGTCGCCGTTGTCACCCCATGGTTGCGTCACACTGTACATCCATCCACGTATGGCGTTGGCGATCTTGGTGATCTCGGTCAGCTTGCTAGACCCTGCCAAAAGATTCTTGTGGTAGTTACCGGCACGGGTCTTCGTGCTGTTCTGTTGATCCACCTCTTCGGACACACGCTTGTCCAACTTACGCCCCGTCCAAACGCTTAAACTAAGGTTGACGATCAGTGCCGATGATGAGAGCTTGGACACACTGAAGTTGCCAAGGTCGATTGCAAAATTACTCATGATGATTACCTTTCAGTTGTGATGTTTTCCCACAGTGGGAAGTTACATCTGCTTACACATTTAACTAACACAGCCTATACTATAACAGATTGACAAGTGAGTGTCAAATACTCAGTTAGGTCTCCAGTACAAGAGATCAAGTAGCAGTACGATGATTGCCAGTAGGAACACTACACGCTCAAACTTTTCTCCACGTGTCATAACTGCACCTCACGCCATGTCAACGGTGTGATCATGCCAACTACGCCATTGTTCTTGACCTTGATCATGTCGTCCACGTGGAGCATGGTCGTGGCAGTATGTGGGTGACTTTGCGTCTTGTGCTTAGATGTGGTGACGCTGTACTTACTGGCGTTCTCAAACCACATGTCGGTCTTGACCTCGTAGATAAACAGTGGCCAGTGGCGGTCGTAGCTGTAGACCACGTAACGTGCATCCTCGGTGTCGGTGTTCTCGTCACGCAACCACTCTGACCAAATGTTGTTGGCCTTGAACTCTTTCAGGTTTTTGATGAAGTCGCGTGTTTCACGGTTACTTACTCTTGCTTTCGTCATGATGATTCCTTTGGGTTAAATTCCCACCGTGGGAAAACGATGGGGGTTGGTAAAATTATTGTGGGTAGCCTGATACAACATGTGCGTCAGACAGTTTGCCGATGTAGCACGTGCCAACGTTGGAATAGATACAGCAATACACACGTCTCCACTTGCCGTTGAACTTGACCATAGTGGCCGTGGCAATGCGCTTGCCGTAACCCGTGGCAGTTTGCATTAGCCCCAGTTTGTGACACTGCAATGGGGCATGCTTATGCTCCACTTCGATTGGGGCGTTGTTCTCCCATACGCCGTCAGGACGTACGGTGTAGGTTTGGATTTGATAACTCATAATGATCTCCCTAATTAAAAGGTTTGAGGGTTTTCCCACTGTGGGAATTTGCCCTACTACTTACTACAACATGTTTTCACGTGTTGAGCCTCTACTTTACCACAGAAAGCCTTACTTGTCAAGCTGTTACTATGTGTTATATGTGCTTGCTGTATGGCGTTTTATTCAATTATGCAACAAAGTTCTGTGAGCGTGGAATAAAGCAAAGCCAGTACTGGTGCGGGTTGCGGGGCGGTTTTGGGGTAATGTTCTAATATTCTGCTGTTTTGAGAGATAAGAGAGAAACATGAGAAAGAGCGTGAGAGATCACGTGAGAGAAAGAAAAATGGGGAAGACTTGGTTGTTTTTGAAATTGTCTCTTCATATATATATTTTTAGAGAATAATAGAATAATAGGGGAAAAACCTCTGCAAGTGCTTGATTTGATTGGGTTTGTAATATTCTGTTGCTACAGAACTTTCTTGCATAATTGAATAAAACGCTATGCAGTACTGCCTTGTACCATCTTTACTTTTCCCACCGTGGGAAAACGTTCCAACCAGTGGGAAGAGGCATAACGCAGTATGCGTGATTACGGCCCGCATCTAGGGAACAGTTATCGGTATAAGTTGTTACTATTTCCCACTGTGGGAAATAGGATAGAAAACACACAGCCAACATCTTGTAGTGTGATTGAAAAATAAAACACGTGGCAACTTGTTTGTAGGATGATTAAATTGCGCGTCTTACGGCCCGCGTCGAGGGAACAGTTATCAAAGCTCTTGTACGTGCAAGAGCATGTAGGTAATGGGAAAGTATTCATCGGGAAATTTTGGGCGAAAAAAAACCCCCAACCTTTCGGTCAGGGGTTTTGAGGTTTAATCCAACTTGACGCCGGATGATTCAAGGTAGGATTTCACACCATCCATCAGGGTTTCAATTTCATCATCTTGAAAAGATGCTTCAAGGTCATTAAGGAACCCTTCGAATTCACCGTCACGGAAAGCCGTGGCCAGTTTGTCGGCAAACTCTTTTTTGCCCTTTGCGCTTCCCTTCGCACCGGCGGCACCTTTGCGGCCTCCGGCTTTTGTGCCGCCCCAATCAGTCACCGGCTTACCGGTTTTCACGGCTTCGCGGAAAAGACTCAAATAATTTTGAGCCGTTTTCTTTTTCCATCCGCCTCCAACCAACGTGTCAACGAATGACGATGCAATAGCACAACCGGTGCCGTCTTGATTGTATCGGCCAACAACAACCTTATCCTTGTGCAAGGCGGCAATGCGCTTATTTGCGCTTTCACGTAACGATGCAGACGCATCATCATGTTTCTTTGCTTCCACTAAGTCAGTGGCAACGGAGGCGGCTTGAGCCGCATAAGATAACTTTGTCATAAAGACTTTCATCAGTGCAAGTTAATAAGAGTATGTATCGAGTGCACTTTCCCGATCCATGAATGTATTACACCACAAAACGCTATAGCTTGCACGGGATAGGTCTAAGTTTACAAGGGCGGGGCGGTTGATTTTCCCACTGTGGGAAATTGGGAGGGGGCACCCCCTAGATCAGGCCGGTCAGTCTGGGCCAGTGTATACGCAGTGTTTTACTCAAAAGATCAGAGCGAAAAATCTAAACCGTGCAAATGTTCAAATCCGGGCCAAGATCCGCCCGTTAATACAACACCACAACATCTTGTAGGGTACCCCCTACGCATTTTTTACTCTGCATTTTTTAGTGTCCTTTTCAGAAACACCCCCCGTCATGTTTTTTAACAACAAACCCCACCCCCCTATATTATTTTTTCAAAAGCGTGTACACTCCGCACAAATTGGAGCCACAAACCGCTACCCATGATTCTTGTTACACCAGAACTAGATGTCCCCCTGCCTTTCTCGCTAACTGCCGAGGAGGCCAAAGACTTGCATGCACGAGCGCAAGCTGCGTTCAATACTGTTGAGTTCCTGACAGCCAACGGAATGCAAGTACCCGCTATCACAACGGCAGACAAGAAAGAAGCTCACGCTCAATTCTTTGAGTCTCCAACTGCGGGCAAAGAACTCAACTCTGCTGCCGCCATTTTGCTCAAGTCCATGTTGGACGAGTACGACGTAGAAGTTGTACGGAATGCAGCGCAAGTTAGAAACTACGTAAAGATGCGGCTACTCATGCTGACAGGATCGGACAAAGAGTCCACCCAATTAAAAGCGTTAGAACTTCTTGGTAAGATGAGTGACGTGCAAGCGTTCACCGAACGGCTTGAAGTTAATGTGACGCACCGAACTACTGAAGAGTTGCAAGCTGAACTGGCGACCAAGCTGTCTTCTTATATGGATGGCATCATTGATGTGGAAGCCAAGCAACTGCAACCAGCGGAAGAGAAGTACTTGAATGGCGCACCTGCGGTGCAAGTGATTGATCTGGATGAAGAACTTGGTATGACCGGCAAAGAGTTGGACGAGACCGATGACTGAAGTCGCGGAAAAGACGAAACTTGAATTGGTGCTGGAGAAGCTCCAGACCCTGCCGTATGGCCAGCAGCAGATGCTGCTCAAAAAGTTCCCCAAAGATGAGCAAGAAGCCATCGCAGAAATTCTGGATGAGTTAAATACCCGCAAGTTGCGTACTCTAGCATCTGATGACTTCATGGTGTTCATCAGGGAGATGTGGCCTAACTTCATTCACGGTCGGCATCACGAGAAAATGGCCAAAGCGTTTGAGCGCGTGGCTCGGGGCGAGTGTAAGCGCCTCATTATTAACATGCCGCCACGGCATACCAAGTCAGAATTTGCCAGTTACCTGCTACCAGCGTGGTTTTTTGGCAAGTTTCCGGGCAAAAAGATCATCCAGACCAGCCACACTGCCGAACTTGCGGTGGGTTTTGGCCGAAAAGTACGTAACTTGGTGGACTCTGCTAACTATAAGCGGATATTTCCGGCCCTAGACTTGCAGTCAGACAGTAAAGCGGCGGGTCGCTGGGCCACAAACTTTGGCGGTGAGTACTTCGCTATCGGTATTGGTGGTGCTGTGACCGGTAAAGGTGCGGATATTCTGATTATTGACGACCCGCACTCAGAACAAGAGGCCGCAATGGCCCAGTCCAACCCAGAAATCTACGATAAGACGTATGAGTGGTACACATCTGGCCCTCGCCAGCGTCTACAGCCGGGTGGCTCTATCGTGATGGTGATGACTCGGTGGTCTAAACGGGACTTAACGGGCCAAGTTGTCAAAGCTGCGGCCCAAAGGTCGGGCGAAGAGTGGGAAGTGATTGAGTTTCCTGCCATTTTGCCTTCGGGTAAACCCTTATGGCCTGAGTTTTGGTCACTGGACGAGCTGCAAGCCCTCAAAGAAGAACTTCCCAACGCCAAATGGCAGGCGCAGTACATGCAGTCCCCCACATCGGACGTTTCTGCCATCGTAAAGCGGGAATGGTGGAAGATTTGGGATCATGACAGCCCCCCAAGCTGTGAATTCATCATTCAGTCTTGGGATACGGCGTTTTTAAAGACAGAACGGGCTGACTATTCAGCTTGCACAACATGGGGTGTGTTCTATAAAGACGATGATCTGGGTGTAAACCGGGCAAATATCATATTGCTCAACGCGTTTAAGAAACGCATGGAGTTTCCAGAACTCAAACAGCGGGCGTTTGAAGAATACAAAGAATGGGAAGTGGACTCACTGATTGTTGAGGCCAAGGCGGCAGGTTCGCCTCTGATTTTTGAACTACGTGCGATGGGAATTCCGGTGCAGGAGTTCACACCGAGCAAAGGTAACGATAAAATTGCGCGGCTTAATGCAGTGGCGGATATGTTTGCATCCGGACACGTTTGGGTGCCTAATACGCACTGGGCAGAAGAATTGGTTGAAGAGGTCGCATCGTTCCCGTCAGGTGAACATGACGACTTGGTGGACTCAATGACTCAGGCATTACTGCGTTACAGGCGCGGTGGCTTTATTCAATTGGCGTCTGATGAGGAAGATGAACCGAAGTCTTTCCGCAGGAAGGAGCCGTACTACTGATGAGTAAACCTTACGCTATTATCCCAGCCGCGTCTTTGATTTCTCAAGACTTGCTTGAGTACGCTTTGAACGCCCCAGACGATCATTGGGTGAAGTACTACAACTTTATGGCCATCCCAGTTCCACACGAAATATTTGGGACAGAGCCGTTTCTTGCGCATTTAGCGGGCAAGCGTAAGTTTCACGCTGGCATACTGCGTATGGAGCCAAACACTTGTTACAACTGGCATGTAGACACAGACCGAAAGGTCGGGCTTAATATGTTGCTGTCAGATGATGGGAAAAGTCGTTGTTTGTTTTTGGACGGTGAGCCGGGTGTGATGTTTAAAACCCACGAGTTGCAGTATGAGCCGGACACGTACTATGCGTTTAATACGCAAGTACCTCACACCGTGTTGAACACCGAAGACCCAAGATATTTATTCAGTCTTGAGTTCTTAGAAGAAGACCGTGGACTGACGTTTAATGAACTTTGTAAAGATATAAAAGGAATGGATCATGGCTATTGAAAAGTCACTGTATGCAGCGCCACAAGGCTTAGAAGAACTTGCCGCGATGGATCAAGCATCTCCTCCAATTGAGATTGAGATCGAAGACCCCGAGTCCGTAACCATTGGTGTAGATGGTATGGAGATTGAAATTGTTCCTGATAAAGATTCAGAAGATGACTTCAATGCCAACTTGGCTGAGTTCATCGGTGAAGACGTTTTGCAAAGTCTTGCTGAAGAGTTGATCAGTGACTACGACGAAGATGTAGCCAGTCGCAAAGACTGGATGCAGACTTACGTTGATGGCCTTGAGTTGTTGGGCATGAAGATTGAAGAACGCACAGAACCTTGGGAAGGTGCGTGTGGTGTGTTCCACCCCATGTTGTCCGAAGCTCTGGTGAAGTTCCAGTCAGAAACAATGATGGCAACGTTTCCTGCCGCTGGGCCAGTGAAGACCCAGATCATTGGCAAAGAGACACCTGCTAAGAAAGAGTCTGCACAGCGTGTGGCAGACGACATGAACTACCAACTCACTGATGTGATGAAGGAATATAGGCCAGAGCACGAGCGCATGTTGTGGGGCTTGGGTCTGTCTGGCAATGCGTTCAAGAAGGTGTACTTTGATCCGTCGCTTGATCGTCAGGTGTCTTTCTTCGTTCCTGCTGAAGACATCGTTGTGCCTTATGGTGCGAGTAACTTAGAGTCTTCACCACGTATTACTCATGTGATGCGTAAGACCGAGAACGAGTTGCGTAAACTTCAAGTGGCTGGGTTCTATTGTGATGTTGATTTAGGCACACCTGACAATGTGCTGGATGAAGTTGAGAAGAAGATCGCAGAGAAGATGGGCTTTAGAGCCACTGCTGATGATCGCTTCAAACTCTTGGAGATGAACGTAGACCTTGACTTAGAAGGCTATGAGCACAAGGACAAGAAGGGTGAGAAGACTGGCATCGCACTGCCGTATGTAGTCACCATTGAAAAGGGAACCAGCAACGTGCTGGCCATTCGTCGCAACTGGGAGCCAGATGATGAGACCTACGCAAAACGACAGCACTTTGTCCATTATGGATACGTTCCCGGCTTTGGCTTCTATTGCTTTGGCCTTATCCACCTCATTGGGGCTTTTGCTAAGTCAGGCACTTCTCTTATTCGTCAGCTTGTCGATGC
>Ga0209353_10001482_pt1 | contig 13294 bp, 11 predicted proteins | sample LauGreSpBDMM15SD_2_FD_187561 | JGI IMG/M metagenome (GOLD analysis project Ga0209353, IMG submission 187561) | Freshwater lake microbial communities from Lake Michigan, USA - Sp13.BD.MM15.SD (SPAdes) (version 2) | ecosystem: Environmental > Aquatic > Freshwater > Lake | place: Lake Michigan...
GCAAAGTTGGTCAAATTTGTTCGAAGAAACGACCCAGAACCAGATGCGTTGTTGATGAAATTGCGTAAAGAACTCGCATAATGCGCCATCTTATTGTCCTCATTTTACAAAATAGTGTGTATTTTGTAAAAAATTGATTTGGTTTGCAAACATTACTCAATGGTATCTTCTTGAAGTTTACTTCTACAATTAAAACATGAGCATTACTGAAACCCAACACGAGACCAGCGAGTTTGTTGTCGAAACTCCCACCGAGTTTGCCAGAATGGAACTGGCGGCCGGAGAATGGAACAGCATTTACATTCCCTATTTGTCAAACCAATTAGTATTGATGAATCATTATGATGTGGTGCATCCTTTCTTGCCAAAGTATTTGCGCGACTTTTTGGAAAAGGTGGTTCGCATTGGAAAGGTTCGCAGAATCGACTTTGTCGACCGCGATGTTCCCAGCTCGACCGTTCCAGTCAAGGCCGCCTTCGTGCATTTTGAGTATTGGTATGATACACAGACCGCGCGAAATCTCCGCGAAAAGCTTAATACCTATGGTCAATATAGACAAAAGGGCTATATTTACAAGGGTAAGAAGTGCAACTTTTATCAGTCCATGACAACATACCAAGACGGCACCATTCGCCCTGGATATTTCGACATTCGCATCAATCACAAGCCGATTGAAGAGACTGATTGCGACAGAAATATTCATCAGCTGTATGCCGAAAATCTGTTACTCGAGCGCGAGTTGGCGGAACGAAATGCGCGCATCGAGGAATTGCAGCGCGAGCTTCAACAACTTCGCTCGTCGAAGACTATTGGCGCGAATACCCAAATGGATTATGCGACCGATGACGACGCACAAGTCGAAACGGATCTCGACACGGATGAAAATGACAAGACATTCTATCCAGTACTCTCCCAATCAATGAGGGAGATTGTGGAATCTGAAATTGATATGTTGGAATGGGAAGGGGACAGAACGATGGATGCTAAGGGACCAATGACCATGGCGGAATTAAGTGAAAATGGCAAGACATCCGTTGCCACGGCACCAATGTCTTTGGCGGAATGGGAAGGGAACCGAACAATTGCGCAACTGTCGTAACTCGAACAAATACCAATAAAAAATATTATATACATCAAAATAAGCCAAAACATAAATTATAAAAAAAGTGCATGAAGGGGCATGTACTTTTTTTATTTGAGTTCATATGCAGACATACGTAACGTGTGTTGTATTTGTTTCGGTAATTGTTTGAATGCGGACCGCGACACGAAAGTTGTCATGTTGGTTAATTCTATTATAAACTCGGTATTATCGTGCATTATTTCTATAAGTTTACAGTAGTCTTGCATGTTCTCATTTACTCTAGATTTATCCTTGTTAAAGTTGATAGAATATCCATTTATACGCACACACTCTTCTATAAAGTCGTTCACGTTATACAGCAGCATTGTTTTGATAATATAATAAGAAAGCACATGTGTTCTGTCGCGGTATTTGTCGGCATTCTGGCCTGGTTTACTGTTTGCATGTAGAATATCCTTGTACTGTAGTTGATAATATGAAAGTATTTTTGCACATTGAAAAACAGAGAACATTTGTTCATTGTGCACGAGAACCTCAAACTTGCGAATACATGTTTGCATCCATTTGTCTTGGTTCTCATTCCATCGCGTAGAATAGAATACAACAAACATATCATTTAATAATTCTGCCCAGATTTCACAATATGACTCAAATACACGTACATCGGCGGTCACATTGAATATTTTGAGTATTTGGCGGCTGGTTGCATCGTCGTTATATTGAGAAAAATCTAAACCAAAACTATGAAATGATTCGTGAATGAGAACCTTGAACCATTCTTCTTTTCGAAATATATGGATTTCATTGTCTTTTTTGCATGGATAAGTGAATGCAGTGTTTACATGTTCTCGGTCTATGTAATCCATTTCAGCAGTTGGTAATAGTTTATTATGTATACTCATTGACAAATAAATTGTTAATGATTGAGAACATTTCTTATTGGAAAAAAAAGACGCTATAGTTAACCATGTATAAACACGTTTCACAATGATGTCAATGTCACGTTTTCCAAGCTTTGTGGTATTTCCAATATATAAAATAATGTTACGTTCTCCAATTTGAAAATTTATTTGCTCATATGAATGAATATTTTTGTTTATCATCTCTTTTATTTCATCCGGATAATAAGATGTATCCAATTCAAGCGGGACATTGTGTATAGCTCGAATCGACCCATTATTTTGTTTCCACATTTCATTTGCATACGCAATCCGGTTAAATAACATGGAGAACATTTTCACGGTATTCGGCCGGAATTTTGTTACAGGATTATGAAATATGCCGTGTAGAACATTTTCTGTTATATTAATAATTTTGGTCGAAGTTTCCGTTAACATTTAATATAGTGTTAGAAATTTCTTATTAAGAAAATTGATTTTATTAAACAGTCAAATAACTGGTAACATAAAGAAAAAACAATCGAATGGGCATTAAGAACTTAAATCGGTTTTTGAAAGAAAATTGTACAAAAAAATCTATTAGAAAGATACAATTAACACAGCTGGAATGTAAAACAGTTGTCATTGATACTAGTATTTATATGTATCGATATAGTGCGGAAAATGCACTCATGGAAAATATGTATATGCTAGTATCTTTATTATTGGCGAATAATATTACACCATTGTTTGTCTTTGACGGGAAGCCGCCCCCAGAAAAGCGCGAGTTGCTTCGATTACGTAGACTTGAAAAAAAGAAGGCAGAACATAAATATATGGAACTCATGGAAGAGTATAATAGTAAAGACGGCCAAATATCGTCTGCCGAAAAGGAAAATATGTTGCAAGAATTGAGTGTTCTAAAGCAGCAGTTTATTCGAGTAACTGATGATGATATACAGAAAGTAAAAGGGTTACTGACTGCATACGGTGTAATGTATTATGAATCGATAAATGAAGCAGATGAAGTATGTGCATATATGGTAAAATCAGGTAAAGCATGGGCATGTTTAAGCGATGACATGGACATGTTTGTGTATGGATGTACACGCGTATTGCGCAACGTTAGTCTGTTAAATAAAACGGTTATTCTATATGAGACGCCGAATATATTGGAAGAATTGTGTATGACGGAAGACGTGTTTAAACAAATCATGGTATTATCCGGAACCGATTATAACACTCATACTGATGCAAATTTGGATATGACAATCCAATGGTATACAAAATACTTGGAAGAGATCGCGTCGACGCGTATATCAGGCGATACTACTTTTTATCAATGGCTACATGGAGCCAGTAATTATATTACGAATTTGGATGAACTAACCCACATATGTGATTTATTTACAATAAATAACATAACGGAAACGGGAATGGAATCGATACAAATTGGCTTAAGACCGCGAAACGATAATATGATTCATGATATAATGTCAAAGTCTGGATTTGTATTTACATAATCAATGAGGACATGTAACAGCCAGCAAAGTCGTTAATGCCAGTGTGTGTTAGATTGATTGTGACATCAATCCACAATTCGCCGCCAATGGTAGACCAGCGGTTGCAAAACATCCAATCTTCAGATAAATAATGATCATCTACTACGCCACAGTCAAATAGAGCGTATGCAAATTTATTTTCTTCTGGTATTAAAAAACTAACGTCGTCAGTGTATTTGGTCGATGCATATGCATTTGACATTTTTTCAATGACGCCACGCTGTATCATCATAAAACCAGTTGCAATATGTTTCACTTGTGTTAGGTTCTTTTCGATCTTGATTTTGTTGGAAATATAGTTTACATTGTATTTTAACAGATTCATCTGTATAGTATCAACATCGCTTATTTTACTCAATTGGGATGCGTTTTTAGTATCAATAATTCGCTGAACTGGATTTGGGTTTTGCTCGGTTGGTATAATTCGGTTAAAATTATAAGCTTTTAGAGGATAAATTCCTCCAACAATTGGTTTATTTGCAATCAGCAACTTAATAATGTCAAACGCGTCCCATGTTATATCGTTATCGATGAAAATCATATGCGTCATTTGCGTGTCATTCATCGCTTTTGCTACCAAATTATTTCGGGCACGGGAAATCAAACTATCACTTTTACAAAATAGTACGTGCAAACTGATTCCAAAATTTTGGAATAGTTCTTTCGTTTGCATTAAGCAGGTTACATAATTGACAAAGCATACGCTACCATAACAGGGGGTTAGTATATAGACAACCGGATTGTATTTTTCGATATACTCATCGATCGTGGATTTCAAATCAATTTCCGCGGTTTCTATCGGTTTGTCTGCATCAGTTGAACTCATTTTACAAAGTATTCTAATATAATTTATATGAATTAACAACTTTATATCGTTTGTGTGGCAAAAATAAATAAATTTTTGTAATTTATTTATTTGGATATCTAGTATCGTAGGCAGGGTGGTTTACTTTTTCTGTTTCTCTGGTTTTTACTTTTTATATGTTCGAGTTATTTATTTTTTATGTTTCTCTGGTTTTTTACTTTTTATATTTGAGTTATGTATTTTTATAAAAGGGTCGCAGTTTAAGCAGCCACGGTAGCCTTCTGGAAGTGGTGCTTCATGTAACGCTGGAGGTTGAAGTAAGTGAGCTCGTCACCCTTGGCAACCTTAAGGAGCTTGGTGAGCTTGGCGTCGGGGTGGATGATGCGGCCATTTGCCTTATCCTGCAAATTGTGAGAGCGGATATAGGTGTTAATGTCCTTGCTAACCTCAGTGCGGGCCATCTCGGTACCAATCTCCTTACCGAGGAACTGGGCGAGCTCGTCACTGATAACGGTGGGCTTCACGAATCCGGAGGGCTTTCTATCACCAGAGCTGCGACGCTTCTTGCTGGAAGCCTTCGCTGCCAACTTCATCTCACGGGACATGACCTTCTCGAGGGTCTTGAAATCACTCTTCACGGTGGAGAAGAGACCAATGAGCTGCTGGAGCTTGGCACTGAACTCGGTCATCTTCACGGCAACGGAAGAAGCCTCGACGGCAGTGGGGGCAGCAGCAGTAGCGGGGGCGGCCGCAGGAGTAAGGGTAACCTCATTAACGGGGGCAGCAGCCTCGGCGACGACCTTCTTGGAAGCCTTGGCCTTGGCGGGGGCGGGTGCAGGGGCGGCAGTAGTAGCGGGGGCGGCAGTAGTAGTCTTAGATGCTCTAACCATTCTAGCTTGTATATACTACATAAGTGTCATTTATTTAAGTAAGTTTCCAGCTAAATATATAAATTGTTCTTTCAATAATTAATTGCATACCATGTGTCGTTTCAAATAAATCGGGTTCGTTAAATTATGCAAATAATATTTAGTAATAATAGTCGAGTATAGAAATTTTGGAAAATCTGCTCGACCGTCGTTTATATCAGCGAAGATTTAAAATGGTACGCTCCGTAGGAGCGTCATTTCAAAACGTTACTGATATCTGGCCATTGAATATTTAAAATGGGACATTTTAATTCTTCAATCGTCTAAAAATCCATAGATTCAAATAGCCATGGTAATGATTGTCGAGCAGAACTAGATACAATGGTTAATGCCGTCAATGAATGCATAACACCAATTTGCCGAATTTCATTGCTTATGCCACTGTAAATCATATTTTCAAATGCAATCAAACATACAGATTTTAGATCATCGATAGATAAATCTAGATGTCGCACCGAAACCGGGAATATTCCTTCGAATGGTCCATGAAACGGACATATTTGCATTTTTAACTCCTGTGATAGTTGTCCTCTATAATTCCAAATATCATAGAGCGCGCGATATAGACGCGCATATTGTAAATGAGTCAAATCCGTAAACCATGAGCTCTGTGTATAGTTACCAAGTCGGTCGATCTCAGTGAATATACGGTCAATCCGTGTTTGAATTGGCTGCTGACGGGTTAATACTATATCTCGATACTGCGCAAACAGTATAGGGTTTGACATTAGACGTAAATTGCATGGTGGATGATAATTGTTAAATGAGCTGGGATCTGGACTATAGTCAAATAACATAACTTCAATTGGGGTCAGTTGGTTGATGGCGTGCGTTCGCATTTGTGGTCGACTATGAGTGTTGTTAGTCAACGAATAATACATCTTATATTCTTTAAATGACGTGTTTATGAGAATCGACATATTATATACAGAAATAATGTTATTTTGCTGTTTTTTGGTAATTGGCATCCGGTTATACGGATTAGATATCTTGTTATTATTGCGCAATAGTTCGATTAACGATGTAATGTTAAACCCATATGTAAATTTGTCCGTATCAGTATAACAATATAAGTGATCTGGTGTAATTTCACAGAGCGGATCGAGTGTAGAAAAGTCGGTATCATTTACACACTGCCCTCGCAATTTCTCGTTCATTTTATAGTTGGATGTGACAATGTTTACTAAGTATCTGCGAGTATACTTTTGCAATACTATTGAGCTGCGGATTTTATTGAAATGGGTAGTAATTCGAGCGATAACTTCGTGTTTTCGTCCGGATATACATAATTTGTAAGTTTTACATACTTCTTTTAATATTGGTAGTGTGTATGAATCCATCAAAACCGTGTTGGTTATATATTCGTTGTATGTAAACGCAGATTGGGTTCTCTTATTGTAGGTTCGTTTTGGAATAGGCTTGGCGGTTTTTGTCATGGTATTCTTCACGTCTGCAACTTTGTCATTGTGAATAAATTTGTTCTCGAGCATTATACCAATTATATATTATCAATGATATTATCTATATATTTATTATTGCATTAGTAATTAGTGAGAACTAGATATTTACAATAGACATGCAATATATGAAAAATATTTTATAATTGCAACAATTATGCGATATTTTGCATACATTTATTACATGTTTAAAATACTTTATGCAGTGTATATGTAGAAAATTGATTTAAAGGCGTAGCAGTATAGTAATGTATAATTGTTAGGATATCGTTATAAGTAAAATGTCAAAGTCAGCGCCTATTGTTCTAAATGTCAACGAGTGGGATACATCTGCAGTTAGGTACATGCAGCCCAAGATTAACGACCGCGGAGCCAAGTCGATTAATATTATTAGCACTCAATCGAATCGTTCGCTTCACATTTCTACCCCGCTCATGATGACGTGGGGCATTAGTGATTTTGTGGATGAGAAGACGGGTGAGTCTGATGGCAAGTATAGCATGTCATTGGTTTTCCCCAGCGAGGATTACAAGACTGCCGCGTCGTCTACATTCTTAGATAGACTAAAGGCATTTGAGAATCAAATTTTGGATGATGCAGTGAAGTACAGTGACGCATGGTTCGGCGAGGAGCTGTCAAGAGAGGTCGTCAAGCACAATTTCTTCCCATTCGTGAAGTATACCAAGGATAAGGTCACAAAGAAGATTGACCCTACGAAGTCTCCGTCTATTCGAGCGCGTATTCCAAACTATAACAACAAGTGGGGCATTGAAGTATATGACACGACTTCTAAGTTGCTGTTTCCATGCGACAATGAGAATATGACGCCAATGGATTTTGTGCCAAAGAAGAGCCAGGTAGCAACTGTATTGCAGTGTGGCGGTCTTTGGTTTGGCGGAAAGGGATGGGGTGTTACATGGAAGGTGAACCAGTGCGTCGTTAAGCCCCAGGAAGTAGTCAGCGTATATGGTAGATGCCATATTCAATTGTCTACCGACGAGATTAATTCTATGGATAAGCGCGTTCCATTGGCAGGCGGGGGTGAAGATGACGAGGAAGTTGAAGCATTGCCTGCATCAAAGCCGGTAGTTAATACTACTGTCGAAGACAGCGATGAAGAGGAGGAAGAGCCAGCACCGGCACCTGTACCAGAGGTAAAGAAGAAGGTGATTAAGAAGGCCCCCGAGCCTGAGCCCGAGCCCGAGCCAGTAGCAGAGGTCAAGAAGAAGGTGGTGAAGAAGAAGGTTGTATAAATATCAAATTAAAATCATAAAAAGCAAATCATAAAAAGCAAATCATAAAAAGCAAATCATAAAAAGCAAATCATAAAAAGCAAATCATAAAAAGCAAATCATAAAAGCAACTGATAAAAAAAACAACGACAACGCAACTAACACATCAAATAAATTAGTATAAACTGTACTAATTTTTTTATGTGTCACCAAAATAGGTATAAATAATATGATATACATAATATCATATTATGACAATTCCACATATCTTTGTACAAACTTCTCGAGAAAAACCGCAACAATATGTAGTCGACATGATTCAGCGTAATATTCCCGGTTGGAAATACGAACACTACAATGATGCCGAAATTATCCGTTTTTTTCAACAAAACCCTATCCATGAACTGCCAAACGTAATTGAAAAGTTTTATTCATTGCAATATGGAGAACATCGCGCCGATCTATTTCGATATTATTTCTTATATTTGAACGGCGGAGTCTACATGGATTGTGATGCCATTTTGTTAGTGAATATAAACGATGTTGTACAGGACTACTCCTTTTTTTCGATTAATTCTTCTTACTATGTGGGAACTATTTTTCAGGGGATCATTGGGTGCACTCCCAAACACCCAATTGTTCAAAAAGCACTGCTAGATATTTATAATACACCCATCGTGGATACGATGAGTGAATTTCATTTGTTTTGTAAAAATTTATATACTTTTTATAATGAAGACCCATCGACAACGAAGCGCCTATATGAAGAAATAAAAAATAACGATCTTTATGCGCCTGTATATGACACCATAACCGGACTGGAAATTGCTCGACACTATTATGCTACGAAAATCATTCCGCCTGATTTACTGCAACGTGAGGTGCACAGTGACATATACATCACCTCTGTTTGATACATCATATATATTTTTCACGTTTATTTTGGATAGCCCTTGCTTTACAAAAATGACGTTTTGCTTATTGGTTAATTTCAATGTGTTCACTTGTATAGGATAACACATTGTGTCGCATTGCACCTGCAAATATTCATGTTCCCATATATCGTGTATATTATACTTCACATCTATGTGTATGTTGTTGTTCTCGTCGATTGTTATGTGATCTGGTAAATCTGGCAAACAATTTACATATAAGTCGTGACCTAGATTGTCATACACCAACTCATGATGCCACAATGGAATGATATATGTTTCCCCGTTCACCGATAACTTGTATAAATTGTTGTTATACAAATCTTTTAGTGTCGGGTTTAATATGATACATTCGTCGTTCTCATTTCGCGTTTGTATTAGACCTGTTATTTTTTCGATTATGTTGTCTGTAATATGAAATGCATCTTTATATTTCGTTAGAATAATGCATGTCTTTATTAGCGTTGGTTTGTCGAGTCGTTCTAATAGTTCAAATGCCTTTGATTCACACATGGTGGTAAGTCGCTGTATAATGTTATAGAATACGGATTGTCCAGTTTCATTTTCTAATATTTTCTTTAAAAACATCATAAATAAATTTCGATAAGAATCGCGGTTATCACCATCGTCTGCAGCACCATAACCGTCTTGATTTGCATACTCCTCTGCCCTTAATAAATATTCATATGCATCGTGAATTTCCTGAAATTTACTGACTGCATTCGGTGACTTATTTTTATCAGGGTGATAAATAAGTGCCTTTAATCTATATTGTCGCTTTATCACATCTACATCGATATCATGGTCGTTTATATCCAATTCTAAACATTGGTATGCGGCTGCTTTATTCATCTAGATTGTGAATCTTATTTATTATATAAAATAGAATACTCTCTAAATGGTATATCGGGCGATAGTTATTGTTGTAATATTTTAAAAACTTAAACATGCGGTCCAATATTTGCGACATATCGTCGTCGGTTAATTCGCCGGACATAACAAAGTGCGACAATATGTACCATATACATTCCGTTGCATCCAGATTATAGGTCAATATGTTGTACAAACTTTCGCGCAATTCCATAAAACTCGAATTGTCGATTGCATACATATCCGCAATTATTTTATCGCATACAATGTTGAAAATATCTTCCGGTAGGGCGCTGCTGTATCCATCATACAAATCAAACTGTCGCGTTTCCTTAATGTTCAATATATTCGATGGACTGATTTGGTCGAGTTGATTTATTGCTGCGGTCGGCGGGGAATCGTACTTATTTTTATTGTGAGTGATTCGTTCGATGAAATTTTCGGGTTTCATCTCACTTACCGGATTAGATCGTGCATAATGAATGTGTTTGTAATGCGGCGCATCCGGGCGCGGTATTTTTATTAGATGACAGACGTTTAATATGGACGTCGGCATAAAACTAACATGTTCGGTTATTATGACGAATTTTACGATAATATTTGTATGACTATGATTGTATTGTTGCATGTAACTGTAAAATATGTCCAATAATTCAGAGTGTATTTGATGGAAATTTTTACATACAATAATGCCGATTTTGTCTTGCTTTACAGATATAATATCGACTATTTGAAAGAATATTTCATGCCATAGGGTTTTCGAGTTGCATCCTAATAGTGCCATGTCGATTTCATAGTGGATGTCGCTGATTCTATATATGTATTCCTGTTTGTCGGTGGCGACGGTTATTTTTTTGTCGTATTTCATGTGAGATGGGCTGTATTTTTTTAGTGCCAATAGCATTTGCGTGTATTTCCCAACGCCAGATGGCCCATATAGTATGGTATTTTCCAGTTGGTATACATTTTGAGGGAACTTTGTAAACGTTTCGTTTAATTCGGGATGTATATTATACTTTTCTGCAGATTGGATATATTCGTCGAAAGTGGTTTCATAATATTTCATGGTTAATATTATGAATATATGTTATTATTTTTTTATACGCATTCCGTAAGTTTTATATTACTAGGCTGCGATATATATGAATGAATTTGGTAGAGTTGTTTATTGCAGTTAATGAGCCGATTGCATATGCAATAGTCGATGCCGCATTTGCTGCATGTATCCCACGTAATTTCCATGAACTGGTTGGATCCCAGAATTTATCAAATCCGGTCATAGATTTATCCGTAGATATATGTGTTTGTGTAAGTGTGGCGATTATACCACTTATTACAACCAATATCATACTATTTTTATAGTAATCATAGTATTCCTTATATAATCCAGTTAATTCTGGAGCGGTTCCTGTCTTTTCTTCATATTTTGATGCATATCTATTATATGATACACACATAATAATGGATGAAACTACCATGAATAGAGTTGCGATTAATAAAATATATGGCCCGACTCCAATATCGGCTCCGCTCTGGAATAGTGCATAGAACGTAATTCCGCAACTAAGTGTGAAAAACAGATTGAAAAGCATACACGAAAATATACCGACCGTCGGCATATAAGTCAACATAAATATCAATATGGTTGTCCATGCAACGATTACAGCTAGATTTCTTACATATTTTAATACACCTTTTATACCATCAAATGATGCCTCCCCAAAATTCGTATTTACCCATGATAATATTCTATATATGAAAAATATATCCATTGGTATCTTAATATAATAAGAGTAGATTTTATGGTGGTGGGGGTAAATTATATGTTGTACATAACCATTCTACCAATGTTTCTACCGAACAGTTTAAAAAACCGTGCGGACACTTCTTAATATTTAAAAATTGCGGCTTATTCATATCTGGTCGCTTATAATACACATATGCGCCGTATTGTCCGCGTCGAATATCCATATGAGAATTCAGTTCTCGTAATACGGATTTTTCTTTGGATGGTTCTAATAATTTTTGTACATCGTCGATTGTAATAGAGTCGAATGCTAAGTCTGGCGATTTGATACTAATTCGTTTGTCACCATATTCTACATACATTCCATACCGACCCGTTTTTACATATACGTCCTGGTTCTCCAATTTGCCGATATTTCGCTCTGTTATTTCAATTAAATTGTCTAGTGTATATTCATTCGCCTTTAGTTTTTCTAAATCTACATCTTTTCGTGCGGCAATATATTCAACTGTGCCATCTTCCAATGTGTGCTTTATAGAGGGGCCGTATTTTTCGAATATAAATTCATACCCATCCTGAATAATATACGATTGTTTCGTAATTTGACTAATAGGCATCGATTGTCGTTTAATTTCGGCTACACAATCTCTGCAAATGGCCGCCCAGTCGGCGAGTTCTCCACATGACACCTTATCCAGCTCATATTCCATGTTTTTTGTATATTCATATGAGAACATGTCTTGATAATATTGTAACAAAAACTCGATTGTTAATGTTCCTACTGGCTGGATAACCAATTTTTGCTTTTCGGCGCCGAATACTTTTTCTACTTTGGTCGTATTGATCGTTTGGCCAGTTAATTGATATTCTTCACATGTCTTTGCAACGCCGTCTATGTCGGTTCTCACTACATATCCCCGTTCTTGAATTGTATCTACAATAGTTGCAAACGTTGATGGACGACCAATGCCGAGAGTTTCTAATGTATTAATTAAACTGGCTTCCGTATAATGCTGATGTTTATTTGTGACATGTAACTCACATGATATGCTGTTATATGTTGCCGGGGTTTTTGTTGACTCTAAATTCAATAAATACATGCGCAGCGCAGTTGGAACATTTTCGTTTTCGGCAGGTTCTCCTTTTTCGTCGATTTTTTTCCAACCAAGAAAAGACGGGACTTCAATTGTATATGTGTAATGCGTATCCATAGGTGCGGTTATTTTGATATGAGATACATTGTATGTCGCGGCGGACATGCAGCTTTCCACCGAATTCTTCCAGATTAATTTATACATTGTGTTCATTCGGGTATCGTCACAATTGCCGATTGCTCGTACATCAATTTGAGTGACTCGAATGGCTTCATGTGGATTATTTGTATCCGTGTTCTCCAATTGATCCAAATTACCTACGTATTTTTTGTTATGATATAGTTGTTCAATATAACTTCCTGCCTTTTCTAAGAAGGATTTGGAGTACTTGGTACTTTCAGTACGCATATAGGTAATAAACCCGCCTTGATATAATTTTTGACAAATAATCATAGTATCTTTTGGTGACATATGGAGAACATTGCTCGCCACCTGTAATAATCTGGATGTATGGAACGGTTTTGGCGGCTCTCGCGTCGACTTTTTATATTCACCTACACTTAATTTGTGTTCATACTTCTTAGATAATTCGAGAAATTCGAGAACCTCGACCTTAGACACAATGTCTTTGTTCAGGTGAAATACTAGGTTTTTTGCAAAAAAGGTTGCGCTTATTTTATATTTTTCGTCCATGATATCGGTGC
>Ga0209353_10001483_pt1 | contig 13292 bp, 20 predicted proteins | sample LauGreSpBDMM15SD_2_FD_187561 | JGI IMG/M metagenome (GOLD analysis project Ga0209353, IMG submission 187561) | Freshwater lake microbial communities from Lake Michigan, USA - Sp13.BD.MM15.SD (SPAdes) (version 2) | ecosystem: Environmental > Aquatic > Freshwater > Lake | place: Lake Michigan...
ACACCGATATTCGATATCTTTTCTGGAAGTCTTCCCAATAATATAATAAATGGCTTCAACATATGATGATAGCCTTCTAACTTAAAGAATATCAATCTTGTGGCTTCGTTACCAAATACATTATACAGAACAACAAGATGATTCACAATCAATCTATCTTTTAATTCTCCAGATTCTTCATAGCGATTCAGTAATCTTTTAATATATTTAAATCGGGCTAAATCTTCGTAGAATTCAAGATCCTCAAAACATTGTGGATTATCATAACACTTAGCAGCATATATCAAGAAATTCGAATCATCAAGTTTTTCAATCATTAGGCGTTTCTTACTTTCACATCCCCTGCCGCAGTATAGTATAGTTGACCGAGTGCAACACCGCCGGTATTTGCGGCAGTGTTATTTGCATATGGGCCTTGTACGATAGCTTTACGAAGTGTGGATAATGTAGCAGATACTGTCGTGTTGGCGGAGATATCCTCGACAATGAAGATATCTCCGCTCGCGATCGACGTGTTGGCCGTGCCAATCGAAGTCAGTTCAGTTATTTTCTTGGCACGATCACTCATATATTATCCTTATGCGTCTGGCAAGATTGCGTCGTCAGATGCGTCAGTCGAGAAGTTTCCACCCATTGCAACGAGTGTTTCATACTGAACGCGGCCTGCACGACCGCCACTCCCGACTGTGCGAAGTACCCAACCTGTATGTGCTGCACCGTCGATAGCACCGAAGCCAGTCAGAACAGCCTCAGCTGTTGCAGTATCACCAGTAATGGTGTGTGTTTCAGCAGGTGAAATGTTACGAGTATCTGTCAAATCAATCGCATCGCCGTTTCGAGCAGTTGCAAGTTTGATTGCTGTCGTATTTGCAGCTTGTACAAAGAAGAACGTATTGCCCGTAAGCGGAGCAATCGCAGTGTTATTAGTTGGAACACCGTAGAAGACTCTATCTCCAACAGCAAACTTAGAGTTGGCAGCTGCAATGAGCAACGCATCAGCAGTATTACTGAAACCCTGCGTGTTCGATGTGATATTAAGCGAAGCAGGTGCCGCGATTGTCACTGTTGGACGCGATGTATATCCACGAATTGTTGCGTTTGCAGTCACTGCCGTGATACGGCCGAGTGTCTGTGTCGAGTTAGCAGCAAGTGTATTTGCACCACCTGTCGTGTTAGCAACAGTCACTGCAGCATTTGCTCCATAACCTGAACCGCCGCTCGTAATCACATACTGTGCGACTGCTACGTTGGCAACTGCAAGTGAAACTTCGTTCACATCAAGAGCAAATTGGCCGACTGCTTCGCCAGCAGTAAATGCACCGATCGTGGTGTTACCAAACAACAAAGCTTGATTTACTGAGTTAGGTGTTAAGTTGACTGCACCGGTGGCCCATAGGACCGAGTTTGCAGCATCGTCTGTATTGCCCCATTGAGCCATCTTGGTTTCTCCTAAAGATTCTTTGTTTTATTTATCATTCTTCGGATGTAAGCATATCAATCATATATGCTGACATTTTTTTATTAAACTTTTTTGGTTGACCGTTATGAATAACAGTACCTTCTTCCATCTGCACAACTTTTGGTAAAGGCGCAACTTCAACTTCTGGTAAAGTTTCAGCAACTTTATTTTTTACTATAAAAGTTCCGACATTGATTGCCATATTACACCTATACGTGTTTCATCAAGTTTTCATGCGAGTGACCTACAAACTTCTGAAAGTCTTCTTTCTCATTTGGTCTCATGCCAGCATACTTCGTTAAGATTTTTGCAGCATGTGTTCCTGAAACTTCTTTCGAATCTCCGTGCGTAAAGTGAATTTTGGATCCACCTAACATCGATGTCTTCGCCTTCGACAACTGATTCATGATGTGCTGTCCAGCTTCAATCTTTGGCTTCTCAAGAATACCGTTCTTCTGAAGGACTTCGATCGTCTTCATATCTGCAGGATTGTTGTGCATCAACTTTTCTTTTGTCTTCGGATGGATTGTAAAGTCTTTGGCACCAGCTTTTCTTGGACGACCGCGTGCTTCATCGAGCTCTACAGATTCTTTAACGTCACCGTGCTTAGCATCGTACGCTTTGTTATAATCAGACATCTTGCTGTCAATAGTCCGAATTGGAAGATGCATGATAGAGCCGTAGAACTTAGCAGCAGCTTTAGCGTGTGCAGGAGTATTATATGATTTTTGGCTCAAATAAGCTGGTTTACCTTCTGGATTCATAAGCTTTGCTCTGTGACCAGAATTAAACTTGCTCTTTTCAGAGTTTGTTTTATATCCATCATGAGCTTCATCCAGCTCTACTTCTTCGAACGTCTCATCGTTCAGCGAATCAACAAAATCTTGCTCTTCCTTGGTTAGCTTAGATACGGCTGTAGCAATACCCTTTTGCCGCTTAGCAATAGTGTCAAAGTTTTTCTTTGATTTTTCATCAGCAGCAATTTTCAATCCGGCGGTTACGCCTTGTGTGCTCATGCGATCTGCCGCCTTATTAATATAACGACCCATCGTTGCCTTAGAGATCTCATCGATCTGCTCAGCTTCTTCTGTAGCTGGAACACGTACGTACTTAGAATTTGGACTTGCTGTGTACTTACGAACAGCAACATCTGTACCACGCATGCGCTTATCTGATTTGCTGTAGTCACCCTTTTCTTGAGCGGCTTTGTCTGATTTCTTATTAGCAGAAAGATACTTTAGCATTGCGTTTTTTGAAAGCTCATCAATCTGCTCAGCTTCTTCTTTGATATTAATTCTTTTGTTCTTACCATGATGCCATCTAATGCCAGATTTCCATTCAGCAGCCGAAATACCCTTTGGGTGCTTTTCACTTTTCTTTGAACCGTGCATCTGAGAGTGTGTATACCAACCATCATCTTCTTCGTGTTCTTCCTTACGAAGTTGATTAATTAGTTTCAACGACTTGCGACCGTGTCCCTGATTGAATAGAACGGTTTCCATGTCCTTGTCGGACATGTTTTTTCTATTAGCAGTATTAGCCATTCTACGAGCTGCTTCAGGCTTAATCATCTTTTGTGGAACTCTAGCAGGAGCTGAATACGTATCACTCAACTCATCGATCTGCTCTTCGTCAAGCATATTCTTGCCTAACTTAGTACGAACTGCTTTCGCTAACTTCGATGCATCGACACCAAAATCGTTGGCAGCCGAACGAACGTGACTCTTACGAATGTTGTCGCCATAACGCTTTTGAAGATGAGCAACGATCTTTGCAGTTTCATCGATCTGTCCAGTGGTGTCGCACTGCCCGCAGCATTCAGGAGTTCCGCAATTATTATGCTCCGCTTCTTCGTTGGCTTTCATTGCCTTCTTTGCAAGATACTTGGCAACATTCTTTACTTTATTTCCATATTGATCTTTGCGCTCTTCGCCAGCTTTTTTGTAAGGACCTTCGAATGGCATATCAGCGCCTTCGCTACGAAGATCTTTGTCAGCACCATGATATGTGCCTTTGCCCTTCGTAATGTACGAATTCACTCGAGCGTGGGCCCACTGTTGAGGAGTTGTACCGGGACGATGGCCACTGTTCCAAGCAGCAATACCGCGAGCATATACTTTTTTCAAAGTCGATAAAGATACGCCAGATTTCTTCGCTTTATCGGCAAGGCCGCTTGAAGCTTCGTTGACCATTTCCAGAATTTCTTCTTTTAATTTCTTCTTCTTATCTGGATGACCAGCGCCGTCATCTGCTCGATTTGCCCATACTGCTTTACGTTGCGCCGCGCTTGCATATCCTTCTTCCATCTCTTCTGCTTCGCACTTTTCGCACTCGCAATCGGCTGGGCACTTCTTCGCTTCGCCAAGAATACCACGAACAGTATCAAGAAGATCGTCTGAAATTGTAATTTTATTCGTTAACATGGGAACTCCTATTGATTCTTTGTAAGTGATCTTAACATCCAGGCATGCTTATCATGTACATCTAGACGACCTTCGAGAAAATTGACTAGGCCAAATTCTTCTTCGGCTTCAGCGGTGTTTCTTACTTGTTTTAATTTATTTCTAAGTATATCATTATCTATTCTTACTCTATTTAGCATTTCTAGAGCCGAAGTAATCGTATCGTCGGCTTGAATAGTTGTAAGCTCAAGGTATCTTTGAAAAGAACCTGGAGCATAGGAATCTAAACTACGAATCTTTTCTGCAGTTTCGTCGGCAGCTTTGTCAACTTCTTGATATAAATTACCAAGAAAATCATGATACTGCGCAAAATCTGGGCCCTCAATATTCCAATGATAATACTGAGTTTTTAAACGAAACGCAAAGGTATCGGCCAATAACTCTTTCATTTGTTGAATTAGTTTTTCCATCAGTTACACTTCCATCTACGAAGGGCCATCGCTTTACGAGTCGGTCTGCCCTTCTCGTCTTTCATTGGGCCTTTGTTACCACTCATACGAGCACAGAACGACTTACGTCTTCCGGCAGCTTTTGATCCTGGCTTGACTTTACCTGTGACGGCCGTTTGAAGATTTGATCCTGGATTCTTTGCACGATAGGCTTTTACACCCTTCGCTGTCATTCCTGCACCCTTCTCGGTGGCAATGAAATGACCTTTCGAATCTTCTCCGCGCTCAGCGATGAATTCTTTAAATCCGATCATTCGGCGGCTTTCTCAATATCTACTTCTTTCCGAACTTTTCTCCAAACATATCCTTTTGGAGTGCGAACCTTTACTAGCCTGAAGTCGCCTCTTCTTTCGATATCTTCTGCAAAAGTAGTATTAAATATCTCGTTAATATCTGCTTTTTCTTGACCAGGAGTTTCTTTCTGATACTTCTTCACAAGAGATTTCGTACCGACTTCGCGATTCGACTCGTCGACAATCTTCTTCTTGATCTGATCGTGAGCGCGCTGAATATGCTGTGGATCTACATCTTTTTCTTTATTGCCAGTATTACGCTTCACATACCGTATTTCTTGACGCTCTTGTGTAGCAGTTTCTTTGTGTGCAGATTCTTGAGCCGATTGAATACCTGCTGCAGATGGAGCACCTTTTTCTCCAGGCTTGCGCATGCGCTCACCGGATCCAGCTTTAATTCTCTTGCGCTTGGCATGAATGTTCGCCCATAAGCTTTCATTGATATCAGGCACACGAGGATCTTCGTGCATATCAGGTGCACGATAATTCTCGTTAGCACCATACATGGCATGATATTTCTTTGTGTGTACAGATTGCGGCATCGGCTTCTTCCGAGCTGCTTTGTCACCGGGCGCATCTTGATATGCACGATCATCTTTGTCTGAATACTTTTCCATCTTCTTCCAATGAGCTTCACGCTTCTTGGCAGTCGCTGGGCTTAAACCAGTATGATAGGCTTCGAAGACGTTATCGAGCTTATCGTTGATAAGTTTCTCTTCGCGAAGATCTGCATCGAGTGTCCAAGCTCTGCCTTTGGCAATATAGCTATTCACTCTTGCAAAAGAGAATTGTTCTTGCGTGGCTTTGCCGTCATTTTCCCACGCAAAAGAACCGCGCTCGAACACCTCTCTGAGGGTCGAGAACGGTATGCCGGTTCTTTCGGCTTTTTGAATAAGAGTAGAGGTTGCGGCATCTTCTGGAAGAACTGCATTCAGCAGTCTCTTCAGCGTGATTCCCATCGAGTTGTCGTTCTCGTTGAGAGCATCGATCGAATCATTGATGATGTCGACGAGTTGCATAGAAGTCTTATTATCAAGGCTCTCGACGATATTATTAAATTCTTCGTTGACTGGTCCAGCAGTCGCATGCTGCAGCTTTGCTCCAGATTGGAATGAAGCCAAACGATTGACTTCGGCTTTCCGAAGCGAAGGCAGAAGTCGTGCAGCTAATTTTCGAATTAGTGCGACTTTTTTATCGACTACTTTATCGACTTGAATTTTTTCAGATGTGGTGAGCTCGGTGTAAGGTGTACCTCGACGAGCTGAAAATCGCATCTTGACGATATTTCTTGCTTTATTGATTGCTCGAGCCTTCAGTTTTTCATCTGAGGCGAGTCTATGTTGTGCAACTTCTTTCGCTCTCTGCATCTTTGGTTCTTTGGCTCTTAAGATGCGAGCTCTGCGTTGGCGCTGAACGAGTGTCAGAGCTTTCTTCTCAGCTAAGGTGTCAGTTAGGACTACAGCATTCTCGTTGTGTTGGCGATTGCCGAGACCCTTGAGCTGAGGACGGATCTCGATACCATCAAGTGGCTTGCCAGTTACAGACTTACCGGTTGGACTTTTTAACTGTTGTTTATCGACCGGTTTATTCTTCTTATCTTCCATCAGAGTTTCCCTTGGGCTTATCTGTTACACAAACGGGATTGCCGTAGCCTAACCGCAAACCTATTTATAACAAGGAAACTTTAACAGGTCAACCAATCCAGTTTTTAAATCTCATAATAAATGATTCGTTTGTGCCCATGCCTTTACGAACATCATGATACAATTCATCTTTATGCGCTTTACTCATTCCAGGTGGCGACATCTTATGGAATGATTCTTTGTCACCTGCTGCAGCATGCTTACGCATAGCTGTGCCAGAAGCAGATTCGATTCCGTCTCCGCCTTCCTTACGTTCACCACCCACAGATTTGACTTTGATACTTTTAAAGTTGTAGTGTCCGTGCTTCAGATCTTTACCATTGTATTGATGCAAAAGCTTGTGGAATTCGTTGACGCGATCAGAACCGACATGCATTGTGACATGTGTGTAACCAGCTTTATGTAGCTTTGTCATTTGATGCAAAAGAGTAGGATGATCCTTACCCATCGCTTCAACGTTCGCGCCTTTGACAGCACGAGAAAGATGCTTCACCTTCTGCTCAGGTGTCAAAGGATTCTTCTTGGCATCATGAGATCCAGTCGTCAAGATCTTATGATCAGCACCTTCTGCTTTAGCAGAATCCATCACATGTTTCACAACCATCGCATGTCCAGCATGGACAGGATTAAATCTTCCTTGTGTAATATGAATGGATTTCATACTGCTTTATTCCTATTAAAATTGGCTGCCGAGAACTCAGCACGATCAACAAACTTAGTAGGACGATTATGTCTGACTACTACAAAACCTTCAGGCTTTGCTTTCTTTCCATTAATGCTATGATCAAATTCTGAATTGCTCGAAAGGGCATTCGTTAATACACTCTTAGCTTTTTGCAAGGCCTTATGTTGATTTAACACGTTTTGAAAGTGTGCACGATTACGTTGAACGTGGCCAATATCTGATTCCATCGCAGAAGTCTTAGCTGCTTTCGATGCTGCTGTCTTCACACCTTCAACCTTCTTCTGATGCGACTTCATATAGTGATTCATAAAACCTTCTACGCTCGGTTTCGTGCCAGTACGAACGGTATGATTGATGTAAGTCTTCAGAGGAATCTCATGGCCTTTAATCGCTTCATATGTTTCAGGCTTTGCTTTCTTATTTGCAGCAGCAGCCGCAGCCATCGCCTTTGCAAACTTCTCTCGATGTGCCGGTGTGTACTTGATATTATCGAGTCGATGCTCAGTAGAAATCAAATGTACATCTTTATGCATTCCAAAATCGTTTAGCTGTGCGCCGTGTTCGGCTTGCATATCTTCGAGATTGTTGCCATTATATTTGGTATGAACAGCAACACCAACCTTCGAGTTCAATGCAGCCTTTCCTTGTGCCGATGCCTTCGCAGCAGAATACGTAATGGTGTTGGGAGTAAAGTGCACTCGACCATCATTGTCATGAACGTCGTCAGGCGTATGCATAATATCGCCTTGGAAAACACCTTTCTTCGGTGTGACCTTCGGAAGGTGCTGTAAAGCGGCTTTCAGTTTTGACACCAAACCCGGAGCATGACCATGATTCTTCTGAATATCGTCTTCTGTATAATTGATCTTTGGATTCTTATTAAAGGCTGACTTTGATGCGACAAAGAATCGACCAGTTTGAGGATGCCGCCCGAACACCACAGAAGGAGAACCGTCATACTTCATGGTAACTTTGGTATCGTTCTTCTTACCAGTCAACTTATCATGCACATCTTTCAGATTGTGATAGGCATGCGAAAAGCCTTCATGACCAGCATTGATTACGTGATCTTCAGCATGCTCAAGATGTTTGAGTTTGCTTTCGTCCAACTCTTCTGCGAGGAAATCTTTGAATGTTGTCATTTAATCCTCTTATGCATAGTGATCATGACCCTCATGGGCTGTATCAAATTTATGCCTAGCGCAATATTCTTTCCAGTGCTGATTGCCTTCTGGTGTGTCGCGCAACTTATTTTTTAGATCATTATAGCGATATATTAACCCAAGAGCATGTTTGTGATATGATTCACCTCCACGCTTCCAATGACTATGCATAGAAGTACGAGTCTTCTCGAGCTTATCAACAATCTTGCGATTATCATCTGTTGCTTCAGCAATGTAATTCTTAAAAGATTTCATCTTACTGTCTTTACCGATCCATTAGGATTTACAAAGAAAGCTTCGAACGTCATGTTCGGAAATTCTTTCTTCAACGAAAGAAATGCCTGAAGATTGCTAGGAGCATCATCAAACAAGCGAAGCTTTACGTAGTTCTTAGTATTTATATACTTTCGAAAGATGATCTTCTTGGCTTCTGCCGAAGAGTCGATCTTCAGGTTACCAGCACGTTCGACGTGGATATTATCGATAGGTAGACCATGATCGCGAAATGTCTGAAGGAAGATATCCTTGTTATCGAAGTCAGCTCGCGCAGTACAGATAATCACTCGACTGTGAGGATTCTTCAGAGAGTTGGCAAAGATCGCCTTCGTTTTGGCAATCATTCGAGTGATTGGCTTCGATGACTTGCGAAACACCTCAGCATTTGCAAACTCTCCGAAGTCGTAGGTTTCACCATCCTTACGCTTGTAAGTGTTGAACTCTTGGTTGTCTAACGTACGAACTGTCTTTCCATCTTTCACAACAGCAACTTTAGCATATGTATGGAAGAGCGTCTCATCAATATCGAATATCGTAAGCGTACCTGAACCAACAAACTCTCGAAATCGTTTCTTTATCATAGTTTACTCTACCATAGTTTTGATAAAATGTACATGCTTAAATGATCAAAGTATTGCGATTTTTTATCGCAGTCAATTTAGAAACGATAAAAAATCTAGCTCCTGGTACACCGAACTGTGTGCGATCTTGTGCGGGACGACAGTAGTAGTAACACTCATAGTCTCCAGAAGGAATCTCTCCATGCACTATTGTATGATTACTCGTAATATTATAGTTTCCGCTTGCTTTTGTAAATGACATTGGGCCTTGATAAAGAACATTAATGTTCTGTCGGCCGCTTGCTTTACCTGCTTTATAATCTTTACCGTATAAAGTTTTTAACGCTACGCTCTTTGCTGACACCGGCCGAGCAAAAGCCGTCTTCATAGGCAATCTTTTTCCACCAAGAATCTTCTTAACATCATTAGCAAACTGACGAACCTCGGCTTCATCATTAATTTCAGTCATACCGCCGTATTGTTGAAAGTCATTGGCTTTTCTTCCTTTTTTGTGAGAGATCCAGGCAACCTCGTTACCTTTCTCATCGATCACGTGAAAGTCTGCTTTTGGTGTACCTGGGGTTGAAATGACTTCAGCCATTTTTACAATTTCATTGCCAATCTTAACTTTGATATAAGGAGTTTTTTCTGTAGAAAGAAGTTCTGTTAGTTTTTTCTGGATATCTGCAAGCGCGGCATCTTCAGCTACTGTACCAGAACCTCCACCTTTACCGCCAAATTCTGCAGACTTGGCAAAATCTGCAAATTTATATGTTATTCCGGTGGTACTAGTAAACTTAATTGCGCCCAATGCTTTTTTGTTTCCAGAATTATAAGCGGACATCGCTAAAGTTTCAAGATCAGAATCTTTTTTAATCTTTACGAGTTTACCACTCATAAGTAAAAATTCTTCTCCTGCTTTGATCTTATCAAAGAAGGTATTGATTCTTCCTTCTCTGCCAGCTTTTAATAGCTCAGAAGGAAGCAGTGGTCTATAAGGTGTTTTATTTGTCATGATATATTTATAAACAAAACCGACCCAAGTATTGCTACCGGGCCGGTTTGTTAAAGCTTATATTAAATTTAGGTTGCCTTTTTAGCGGCTTCAGCAAGAGCATCGATTACGGCTTCATCAACTTTTTTTGAAGATTTTAAATGATCAGCATATGCTTCTTTTGCGGCATCTTCATGACCAGATGCATTTTCTTTATGTCTAAAAAATTTATCAGTATAAGGATGATCATCAGCAATATCATGTTGTCTTTGAGCTCTTCTTAGATGAGTTGCTATTTTTTTATAAACCGGGTGTTTAGGCCCAAGTGTTTTATCCAAATGGTCCATAATTTTTTCATGATTATTCATTGCTGATTGCGCAGAACCGTCTCCGTGTGTTTGACCTTCGCCACGAAAATGTTTCATAATAGCAGCAACTTCGTTTAAATTAAACTGCTCACTGATCTGCGCTGCGTCGACCGGATTTGCCAAACCTGCATTCACCATTGATTTTTGTTGTTCTGAAATAAACTTTACGTAATTATCAATTGACATAATAGAATCCCCTATTGGACGATGATTAAGCTACAAGTTTATTTATACAAAACCAGTCAGGCACCGGGCGTTTTGTCCAAGCCATCTTGAATCGTTCTTGCTTTGTCTGATAGAACTTACGATAAGATCCTACGATGTCGCTATAGTCGATACACTCAGGAAAAGCCTTCATTGCCAATGGAAATTGAGTTTTGTAGCCAATCGGAATATTGGTCGGCAATTGCTTAAGTGCTTCTCGTAACAGCGTATCGGTGCTATGAACCTTGCCATAGCGATACGTGTACTCGTCACAGAGAGCAGCGAAGTGTATCCAATGCCAATTGTAATTGTTATTACTGACTGCAGTCCAAATCGTACAAGGATGATGCATATGCACAGCACGATAGAATGTATCTTCGCGCTCGTCAGGCAAAGTCCATGCCTTCGACATCGTCTTACCAGATTTCGAAGGCGCGCGTGTTTCTACGCCGTCAAGCATACGATGAACTGTCGACAACATCTGAGCACTCTCGACAATCATCTTGACGACGTGCTTATCACACTGCAGTTGAGCTGCTTTTACAGGATCAGTATCTAATACAAATACATTCACGGCCACATTTCCTTATCATTTAACATTTCATCGCGCTCCTCTGGAGTAGTTTTATTGGTAAGGATACCATACACCGCAAAGCCAATAATGAACACTATAAAAGCAAATAACATTAGACTTGAATTCCTGTTCCGTTGTTTTCTACATCATAAAGATCCATTGTGCCTTTCCAGACTTTTACTCCGCATCCGTCGTATTCCCAGTCACGTAGATCAGGATCGAGTTCTTTCATATCTGGCTTTGGAATATCATAGACTACTTCGTGCACATACTGAAATTTCTGTTCTTCTGACCAATCTTTCAAATAGGCATTATCCTCGTCGAACAAACGAAGATACTCAGCATCATCAATTACGCGAGTAGAAGTGATCGTCTCGTTAAGATGTAACTGACTGAACTCTTCGGCTTCTCTCATCGTCACGACGTCTTTGGCATGTTCTGCGCTCTCACATTCGATAACGTATCGCATGCGAAAGAAGTCAATGGTCTCAACAAGATACTTAGGCATTGTCTTTCAATCCCATTTCTTTCAGTTGATCAGGAGTGCAATACCAATCAAGCAACAACTTGAGAGCATCGATGCGCTTCTGAATCTCAGCCCTGTCTGCTTGAATGTCTTCCCACTCAAAGATAGCAGGACGGCCGCCGGCTTCAATCTCACTGATGCGATCCTTGAAGTTCTGATATGTTTCAAGCAGATTTTGAGCAGTAATCTTATCGGCAAGTTCGTAATCAATATCAATCGTAAATTTACTCATGCAATTATCCTTTCATGTACTTGTTTAATATGCTTACAGCGCCCGTGCGATGTAAATCCCATGCATTCACATGTCCAACCCTCGGCTGTCATCGTGGTAAGATAGGTAGTACCCATACAATTTGTATATGGCCATTGAAAACCCACCAAGAAGTGATTCTTGTTAAAGTTGATACCGTCAAGCTTCAAAGGCTTGCGATACCACTTGGATTTTTGAGGGCGAGATGTTTTTGTTCGATCAGTCATAAGTTCACCTTATTACAAAAATTCAATTTTGTAAACCCCCTAAAGCGAGAAGAATGAAAATTATAAAAAGAAATCCATAAAGAGCGAATTTAAAAAAATGCTTGGCGATCTTGAACCCGACCCAAAGGAAGAAGCCCAAGATCGCCAAGAACGGCAACGATAAGAGGAGGAACAAGAAGCTCAACCGCGCCTCTTACCAGTTGCCGGATCGGCCGCTTCAGACTTGGAAAGGACAACAAGTCCGCCTTTATTATAGGCTTGGCCGATGATATAATTGCCACTCACAGCAAGCTTTTCTTGCTCGTAAGATGAGTTCTTTGTAAGATGTACACCAATCTCATTCTGAGAAGGGTACTTTTGACGATGGTCAGATACGTTATAATCAGGCATCGGTGTGCCACGAAGTTTAGGCTTATAGTTGCCTGCGCGATACTCTTGATATTCTTCGAACGTCTTTGGCTTGATACCATTGCGCTTGCAAAACTTACAATCTTCGATCCAAGCCAACTGAATTTTGGTGTGCTTGGACGAAGTCATTTTAGACTTACGCTTGCCATAATGAGTGGTAGTGTAAGCAGGACCGAGGAGATGCATTGTCATGATAATAACCTCAAAAGTATGGTTGAAGCGACTAATCCACCTAGGGAATTTACAGGCATCGAGCCAAACCCAATTTACGAAAGATCACTCGAAGTCGCTTCAACCATTATCAGCTTACACTGATTTCGATTAATTGTACATGCTTAAAATTACATTGCTGCCACTTTATTCATGGTCGCCAAGACTTCCTCAGGCGTTTGCCAACCGACAACCGTATCGTTATCACCCAGCTGAACCCAGTTGCCATCAGCATCCCATGCAGCGACTTCAACAAGGGTAAAACCATCTTCTGAATTACCATTGCTGTATATGCCGTCACCCATAGCCACAGAGACACTGTAGCCATTCGCGAACGTCATAGAGAAGTTACCGCTAGCTTTGTTACCAAACTTATTCATTCGAACATTAAACATTTTCAATCTCCTTAGCTTATTATTCATATTACCAAAGTTTTGATAAAATGTACATGCTTATTTTAGCTGTGCATTTGAATATCTTTGAGGTGAGGAGAGATTTGCTTAGCAGAGTACTGAACTCCGTCGATCTCGAAGAAGTGGCG
>Ga0209353_10001486_pt1 | contig 13278 bp, 15 predicted proteins | sample LauGreSpBDMM15SD_2_FD_187561 | JGI IMG/M metagenome (GOLD analysis project Ga0209353, IMG submission 187561) | Freshwater lake microbial communities from Lake Michigan, USA - Sp13.BD.MM15.SD (SPAdes) (version 2) | ecosystem: Environmental > Aquatic > Freshwater > Lake | place: Lake Michigan...
ATCCGACGGAATGCAGTTCACCGAGATCATCGCGCCGAACGCCTTCACCCGAACGCTGAAGCGTGTCGCCGATGGCAAGAAGATGATCTCCTTCCTCTTTGGACACGACGAGACGCGCGCACTTGCCACGACCGCAAGCGGCCGTCTGTCGCTCACTGAGGACGAGCGCGGCTTGAAGGTTGAGGCAAAGTTGGACCCAGCCGATCCAGATGCAGCAAGCGTCATCAGCAAACTGACCTACGAAGCGCGTTCGATGGGGATGTCCTTCGGCTTCTCCATCCCGCGGAGCGGCGATGTCTGGAACGAGAATGTCCGCACACTCAACGAAATCAACCTGTTCGAGGTGAGCGTCTTGTCCGCTGGACAGACTCCTGCTTACCCTGCAACGATTGGTCTCACGGCTGTTCGCAAACTGTCCGCTGCGAAACTCGGCGTAGACGGCGACCGCCTTATGAATACGCTTGAAGCCATCAAGGGAGCGCAACCGCTCACCGAAGATGACCTCAAGGTGATTGACCAGGTGCGCGAGAGGCTCTCGCCAAAGCCGGTTGGAGTTGATCCATCCGTTGCGTTGGCGATGTTGCAGACCAAGCGCCTGATGGATCAGGAACTCTAAAGCCACGAGACCCCGCCCCGCTGCCCGATGTAGGCAAGCCCGCGATCAGGTCCTCCCGCTAGTGAGTCGCAATAATCAAGACAAGGCATAGAAGCGCGTCCAATGAGACGCAAAGGAGTAAACAAATGGCATACGACGCACTCGCTGACAAGCGAGCGAACCTGCTCACGCAGGCTCAGGCGATCGCCACGGACCTCGCCGAGAAGGGTGGAGTTCTAGAGGGTGACGCCAAGCAGCAGTTTGACGGTCTCGTTGCAGAGGCTGGCACAATCGCTGAAGCAATCCGCACGGAGAAGGCCGCAACAGAGGCTCGTTCACAGGCTGACGCAGCCCGTGCAGAGTTCGCTGCTGTGATCGCTCCGAAGGCTGACCGCGACGACAACGCAGAACTCCGAGAACTTGCTCGCAACGGCGGGACGAAGGTCTTTGAGAAGCGTGATGTCTCCCGCGCAACTGGCCTTGGGAACCCAGTAGACATCTTCACGCGAGTGAACATTGTCGCTGGTCAGGTGAACCCATTCCTGGATGCCAACGCTGTCACTGTTTACAATGTCAGCACAGGCAACAACCTTCAGTTCCCACGAGTCACGGCTCTTGGAACCGCTGGTTCATTCGCAGAAGCAGCACAGATCTCCGAGTCAGATGGCACCCTCTCAGCCCTGAGTATCACCCCGGTGAAATACGGGATTATTCTCCAGGTCACCAACGAGTTGGTCCAGGACGCGGCGTTTGATCTTGCAGCGATGGTCGCTGAGAAGATGGGTTCAGAAGTTGCAGTCAAGCACGGCGCCGTTGCAGGCACCGCTGTCGCGGCTGCGGCTGGTTCGTACGCGGTTGGTTCGTCGGCAACGACGGTCACCTACGCCGAACTGGTTGGGCTTCAGTATTCAGTGAAGCAGCAATACCGCAATGCGGCAAAGGCTGCCTTCCTGACGACCGACTCCAACATCGGAACGATCCTCGGGATCACTTCCTCGTCAGTGCCGATCTTCCAGCCAGGTGGTCAGGGTGGCGTTGATCGTCTCCTCGGCAAGCCTGTCTACACGACCGGTGGAATCGCTGACTTCGCCGCAAACGCACGCGGCATCCTGTTCGGCGACCTCGGTCAGATCGTGACCGTCCTCGTCGGCGGGATTTCTGTAACCAGTTCTACCGAGTTCGCCTGGGACACAGATTTGATTTCGTACAAATGCACAGTTCGTGGCGACACGAACCTCGTGCAGGCGAACGCGGTCAAGTTCCTCAAGAACGCCGCTTCCTAAGTCTTAGGTCGTAGCACTTGAACAGCAGGGGGTCGGGCTTCGGCTCGGCCCCCTGTTTAGTTAGGAGGGGTATGAACTGGCTCAAGGTCTTGAAGCAACTGGCACGCCGCAGGGGTGCGGCTAGAATCAACGCAGAGGCACCAACGCGGCTACCAGAGCGCGCTATGCTGATTAGATGGGGTGAGACAGCCACCCTGAAGAGAGAGCCTGTGGATCGCAGGGAAAGGTCGGACGAATGAGTTACGCCACACTCGCGCAGTTGAAGAGCAGCATCGGCATCACCGACTCCGTTGATGACACGGCGTTGCAGTCCGTCCTTGATGCGACCGACGCGCTGATCGACCTCTACTGCGACCGCAAGACTGGCTTCGGCACCGCGACCGAGACGCGCTACTACACGGCTGAGGAATACGAATATGTCTTGATTGACGACCTTGTGAGCATCACCACGCTGAAGACCGACGACCTCGGACTCGGCACGCACACGACGACTTGGACCACCAACACCGACTACAACCTTGCACCCGGCAACGCCGCACTTGACGGCTTCCCTTACACGCAGATCGATGTGAGCGTCACCTATCCAAAGAACTTCCCGAAGAGCGTCTATCGGGGTGTGGAGGTTGTGGGAGTCTTCGGCTTCCCAGCCGTGCCGCAGGCAGTCATTCAGGCTGCGCTGATCCAGGCGGGTGCTGTGTTCTCCAGCCGAACCTCCCCCTTCGGCGTGATCGGAAGCGCGGACCTGGGTGGTCTTTTGCGCCAGAACCGCGCACTGCATCCAGAGTCGCAAGTGCTGCTTGAAGCATTCCGCAAGCGATCTGGTCTGGTGCGGTGAACGACGCCACGATCCTCGCGGGACTCGCTGCACATCTCACGGCGGCAACGCCACCAGGCGGCTACACGCTGCGACAGGTCCACACCTTCCCGCCAGACAATCTCGCCGTGGTGCCAGCCGTCGTGCTGATCCCAGGCGACGACTCGATCTCCTACGGCGCGAGCAATCGCCAGGTCGTGCTGACCATCAACGCCACGGTCTACATCCAGCCACAGGCTGACCTCGGCCGCAAGTACGCCGACCTGATGGCGTGGCGCACCTGGCTGCGAGACAGCCTCATTGACGGCGTAACGCTTGACGGCACTGCCACCGTCGCTCAGGCGAGCGTGACCTCAACGGCAATCGGCACCGACACTTGGGCAGAGCAGGACTACCTGACAATCTCTGCCACAGTAGAGGTGGCAGTCGTAGAAGCAATCAACACTTCAGCGTAGAATCAACCCCACGCCGCACTGCGGCAGAAGATAAGGAGACCTGACTTGCCTGCAGCATCAGCCGGAAATGTACTGTTCAGCAAACTAGTTGCCTTCAAGGAGGCGACTCCTGGCACCATCCCTACGCTGACTTCAGGTGGCCGCAAGTTGCTCGTCTCGCCAACTGGCGTGATCAGCAACGGCACCACGATTGAACTCGGCACCGAGCGATCCGTTGCGCTTCGCAACCCGCTCATCGCAACGACTGGCACCATCGTCTCCGTAGAGCCAACACTGAGCGCCACCGTTCCTGCGCTGAGCATCGGTGAACTCCCAATCTGGATGTCGATGCTTGGCACGGCAACAGCCGCTGGAACAGTTGCGCCATACATCTGGGACTACGACTTCTCAATGACCGCAAGCAACAACCCAAAGTCCTACACCTTGATCGCCACGGACGGCGTGCAGGCATACGCTGCGAACTACTGCTTGGCTGAGTCCATCACCATCGCCGCAGACCGAAGTGGCTTGACGAACCTCAGCGCCTCACTCTTCGCCCAGAACATCGCCAAGAACTCAGCGGTCCTTGCAGACGGAACGCCAACATCAGGCTTCCTCGCAGGGCGACTCTGGAACGCCTTCCAGAGCGGCACCGTCTTCCCAGGCACGGCCTCAGGGACAGCGTATGAATACCTGCTGGACTTCTCACTGGAGTTCTCTTCGGGTCTTGCACGGCAGTCCTACCTCGCCGGTACGACGACCTTCACGACGCACGCTGAGTCCAACCCATTCACTGGCACCTTGACGATGACCGTGAGCAGCACTGCTTCAGCGGTCAGCGTCTTCTACGACGCCTACCAAGCCGCAACGCCAGTTGGCGTGCGACTCGCCTGGACGAACGGCACCAACACGGCAAACATTATGACGATGATCGTGCCAACCGAAGTGCAGCAACTCGCTGGCGCCGAAGACGGCCTCGTCACGATGGCAGTCACAGGCACGCTGGTGTACGACGCGACCAGCACGAAGAGCCTTAGGATTATTGTAGGGAGCGATCTCGCAGCCCTACCATAAGTTAGAGAGAGTAGGAGGAGCAAATGTCACAGAGCAAGCCTGACTTTCGCACCGTTGAAGTAAATCTCCTTGCGCCGTTTGACGGCTGGAAGGCGACGATGCGCGCCGAGGGAGTCCCCGCACGAGTCTTTATCGAACTTCAGAGTGGAAATGTGGAGCGCGCGATGAACGCAGTTGCACGGCTGATCGTGGCGCACAACTTCCTTGACGAGACTGGCGAGCCAGCGGCAACCGTGCTTGACGCACCGATGGATGCGCTCACTGAGTGCATTAGCAAGTGGAGCGATGCGGTAGCAGCACTCCCCCCTCGCTAAGGCTTGACGCACAGAGGCTGGCGGCAGGTCGTTCCATCTCGCCTCACCCGCTACTCGTGGCACACTTGATCGGCAAAGAGTTCGGCATCGCGCCGCACGAAGTGCTTGAGTGGGATGCTGGCGACTTCCAGCGCACCGCGCAACTTATCGCAGACCTACAGCCAAAGGAGCCGATGAGCCGTGGCCGCTAACTCGCAAGACAGGCTGACGATCTCCTTCAGCGTGGACAATAACTATGAGGCGCTGCGCCTCGGCTTCCTGGAGGGATCAAATCCAGCAGCCTACAAACGCCTCCTTAGCATCGCCACCCTGAACGCCACTCGGACGATGGTCAAGCCAATGCGCGCCGAGGCGCCAATCGGCAAGACGACGCAGAACCCAGGGCGACTCCGCAAGTCGGTCACCGCAAGACGCGCTCGCTTCGGCACCCCAGCGGCTGTGGTCGGACCGCGTGCCGGGCGTAATCGAGCAGGCGCCGCTGGCGGTGCGTGGTACCGATGGTTCGTCACGAGCGGTATTAGTGGAGTGCGGCAAACGAAGAACGGAGCGAAGGCGGTGAAGGCGGTGCCTGGCAATCCATTCGTGACGCGAGTCTCTGGCAACGCAAGTTATCAGGCGCGTGCGATGGAGGCGATGGCGAAGACGGTAGAATCATTCTTCAACAACGATGCATTCAAGAGAACCATCCTGAGATTCAAGAGAAGGTGACATATGGCATTCGGGTCTGATCGAGCAGCGAACTTTGTCATCGCGGCGAAGGACGCTGCCACTAAGCCGCTCGGCAATGTTGGCAAGGCGATGGGACGGCTCAAGGGCGTCAGCATCACGGCGTTCAAGGCAATCGGCGGTGCTGCGCTAGCAGCAGCCGGTGCAATCGCTGCGTTCACCGCAAAGGCGATTCAGGGCGCAATCGAGGACGAGCGATCAGTCATCCTCACCAACGCCGCGCTCAAGGCACGAGGCTTTGCGCTAGATGCACTCGCTCCAAAGATTGAGGAGCAGATCAAGGCGGCCCAGCGGCTTGGTATCGCAGACGACAGGGTGCGCGCTGGGCTAGAAGTCGGGTCACGATTCTTCAAGAACCAGACCAAGTTGCTGAAGGCAAACGAACTTGCGATGACCATCTCTGCCGTCACAGGTCAGGACCTTGAATCAGTCGTGGCGGCAATCGGCAAGGCGTCTAACGGATCAACGCGAGGACTCGCCGCGATGATTGGACCGATCCAGAAGGGCGCGAAGTTTAGCGATCTCTACGCGCAGGGGATGGGCAAGTTCCAGGGCATCGCAGACGAACTTGCGAACAGCACGAGCGGAAAGTTCGCAACCGCGCAGGAGGTCTTCAACGAGCAAATGGACGACTTCGGCGCCAAGTTCCTCCCTGTCGTCAGCGAGATTCTCACCTTCATCACTGAGAAGGCCTTGCCAGCGTTCCAGGGGCTGCTTGATGACATCGGTCCAGTCGTCACCGACCTTGTAGACAACTATGTACGACCGCTCGCAGATTCGTTCGGAGATCTGTTCAAGATCTTTTCCGAAGGTGAAGGCTCGATCAGCCTGCTTGATGTCGCCTTCTTCCCACTAAAAGTCACCCTCACCGCCATCAAGATTCTGATTGACGCCATCGTGTTTGGTCTGAACGCCATCGGCTTCGGAAAAGGCATTGAGAAGGCAGCCAATCTCAGCAAGGCAGCAGAGACAGGGGGCTACGGCGGCGGGTCATATGTAAACCCAATGAACCGAACTGGCGGCGGCAACCCTGGCAGCACGAGCGTCGTCACGAACATCGTGCTTGACAAGAAAGTCATCGGACAATCGGCGGCTTCGTATATGGGGATGCTTGACCCTAACCCACGCCGAACCTACCCATAATGGCAAACCCATACTCAGTCACCATCGCTGGAGTTGGCGGAGGGACGGCGAACCTGCTCACGCTGCCACTCTCAACCGCTGGCACCACGCCATATATTGAACTCGGCAGTTTCAGCGCCAATGTGAGCGCCGATGGCGGCGGCAGAATGTCATTCGATGTCCTACAGACGGAGACCCCTGTGGGTGGGCCGTGGTGGAAGTCTGGCTCGGCCGCAGACAATGCGCGCGTCCAGTTTATTGACTCACGCTACTCAGCAGGCACGGCGCTGTTCCTCGGATACATCACCAGCATTGACGCCGCGCTGCTCGGCAGTGGATTCGGCACCAGGGCAACGGTCACCGTCGCGGATGCTGACGGCTGGCTTGGCAAGACCGTAGTCCGCAAGTCATACACCGGCACCGACACCTCTCAGCAGGTCGGATCATTCAAGCAGGGCGGCACTGCGCTGACTGACCGTGACCACATCAACAAGTTGCTGGCAAGGATTCACGACCAAGTGAACGATGCGACCACGCGTCAGATTCTGGACACCAGCATCATCAGCGGCAGCACGCGCGCGGTGTATTCAGGGACAGCGGTGGTACTCGGCACGCTGGACTTCAAGGCGACCACCTTGACCAGCGCGATGAGCCAGATCACAGAAGAGGCAAGCGGTGAGAATGGGCTGCCATACAACTTCTATGTAGACGGCGCTGCGCGCCTGAACTATGGACCGATTGTTGTGCCGGGGACGGCGACCGCTCCAGCCGAGATCGTCACCGACCCTACGGCCGCGCGCACTGGCAGTGCTGGCACGGCGACGCGCTTGCTTGCGCACAATCTGTCGGTAAACCTCGATCACGACAACATCGTGAAGGGCATCTTTGTGCAGGCAGCAGACTCGCAAGCAGGACGCGATGGCAACGCCAGCCCGATCACGAACCAGCCCTACTTCCGCACCTACACAGGCGGCACTCCATACACAGGCTCTGGGCTTACCGCACGGACTGGACCTGTGCCTCAAGAAGTGTTTAGCGCGCCAAAGGTCGCAAAGGTTGGCTTCGGCGGCCGCTCCACGAAGATTCAGCGGCTCACGAAGGGGACGATGCAGGTGCGCTCTAAGCCTGTGCGGAGCGTGTCGTTCTCAATCTCTGGCTCAAGCCAGACGCAACTCACAAATCCGAACTGGGAGTATGGGCTGACGCAGGGCTACTCGTCAGCAGGCACACTCGTCTCTGCGTGGCTGCCAGGGCAGTTCGTCAAGGTGACGGCCGCCGCACTAGACTTGAACGAAATCCTGCGAGTCGCAAGCGTCACCTATTCGTTTGAGTCGCCAGGCTCCTATCAGTTGCGCGTAGACATTGAGGCTGAATACACAAAGCGCAGTGCGGTTGCTGCGCTCCTTGCGAAGGCTGGAGGCTAGAGATGGCAGAGCGATACGGTACAGACCTCACTGGTCTTGGCGGCTTTGAGGGCGGCGTCACGAGCGAGAACGGCGCGGCGCTCGTCAGCACGAGCAGCGACGGCGAGACCGCGCTGCTATTCGGATCAGCCGCACTGCGCGAGATTCAGGCTGGCGTTGCCAACGGCGACTTCGCCATCTCGCCAGACGACTCCACTGGAACCATCACCGCTGAGAACCCGCTGCCGTATTGGACCTTCACGGATACAAACTCAGCAGGGGCCATCACCTGCGCGGTCGTACCAGATGCGGCCAACGGCTCCGGCAATGTCTTGCAGTGGACGGTGAACAGCGGCACGCTCACAGGCAAGAGCGCAAAGATCACGCGCTACATTCCGATCTCATCAACGCTCTCGCGCACATTCTCCTACTACATTGAAGCGTCATTCACTTCAGCAACCAACAGTTCGCAGTCGCAAGTGGAGGTGAGCGGAGCCTTCTACAAGACTGATCTGACCGTCGCGTCAGGCTCATTCACCTCTGGAACTTATGCCTTCAGCGCGCTGACCAGCACGACAGGTGTGACTGCTCCTGCAGGCTTTGACGCAGGTGACCTGGTCTCAACGACTGCACCTGCTGACGCTGCATTCCTACTCGTCACCATCACGATCTCAACGAACGCAACGCAGTCCGCTGCGCGAACCATCAAACTGGCTGAGGTCACCGTGATGCACGGCTCGCCTGAGTTGCTCCTGACTGACCGCTCCGCGCCGCAGACATACCAGCCAGCCGTGCTTCAGGCTGACGGTGGCGAACTCCTGATTCAGAACGGCTCAGCCGCAACATTCACGATGGGCGCATCAAACACCGTGCTAACTGGCAGTTTGAATGCCACTGGAAGTATCACCGCAGATGTGGATATGGCTGCTGACGCGATCTTTTTTCAGTCAGGGTTTGTGACCAGTCCGTACCTCGCACTTGTGGCATCAACGAACGGACGGATGATTGCCGCTGGAAATACAACAGGAACACACGGTTGCGACTTAGCGTCATCCACCACCACCACTCGCTCAGGCGTGCTTATCACCAAGAGAACCGCAGGTCAGCCAACAACCAACATCAACGGCACTGGAACGACCGATGCGTTTGCTGATGCAATCCAGGGTGGTGCCATCGCGTTGGACACGACAAACAACCGTGCTTATTTCTACAGCGCAGGTTGGAAGTTTGCTGCGCTCACAACGCCGTCAGACTCGCGGCTCAAGGAAGAGATCACTGCGATCAGCGGCGCGTTGGATACCCTGCGCCAACTCGTGCCAGTGGCGTTCAGGTGGAAGAATCCAGAGGCACACGGCCGAAGCGACGCAGTGGCTGACGATGGCAAGCGTCTAGGATTCATCGCCGATCAAGTCGCCACGACAGACTTGGCGCACTGGGTTGAGACGCTCGGCGTAGATGAGCGAGAGATGCACCTTGTGGACACGACTGAGGTGCTTGCTGTGAATATCCCTCAAAACGAAATGGAGGCGCTGCTAGTTCAGGCGCTTCTGGACATTGACACGCGCCTGAAGGCGCTGGAGGCTAAATGACGCGCTCTCAAGTAGACGCAATCATTGACCGACTAGATCAGCAGTCTGCAAAGATTGACCGTCTTCAGTCCGAGATTGACCAGATGAAAGGCGGCTTGACCGTCTTGAAGGCGCTTGGCGCGCTGCTTGGCGTAGGAGGAATCGGCACGCTTCTGGCGTGGTTGCAATCACAATCAGGCAAGTGAGACTCGCCGCGCTCCTACTCGCGGCGGCGTGCTTCGTGCCGTTCGTCGTCGTGCGCGCAGCCGATGGTGAGATCAGCCGGACAGTCACTGAGACGAGGGACTACTTCGTCGTGGTCACTGAGCCTACGCTCTTCACCGCTCGGACTCTGCTTTGCGACGAGCCAGCCGTGCTGTGGTGCGCGCGACCAGAGCAGGGTGGTCACTTCGTAGACTCGGCCTTGTGGGTGTACGACACGGAGGGGCTGATGATCGGCGTCAGCGATGACGATGGCGTGTCCTACGCCTCACTCATCCAGATCTCGCTTCAGCCAGGCTTCTACCGGCTACGCGCTGGTCGATATGGACCGTGCAACTCAGCAGGCTGTATGCACCCAGAGGAGCCGTTCCCAGTTGGCGGCTTCTACGAACTCCTGACCAATCTGCCGCTCCTGCTAGATCCGACGCCACCTGTCGCGTCGCCACCACCAATCCCATCCGAACTTCCGTCCCCAGAGCCAAGCCCTACCCAGACCCCAGAAGAGCCTTCACCTAGCCCTAGCGTCGCTCCTACCCCTACGCCAGAGGCTTCTACGACGCCTCCTCCAACCCCTGAGCCAACGCCTGAACCACCACCAACGCCAGAGCCAACTCCAGAGCCAACGCCAACCCCAACCGCGCCACCTCCAACGGTGGCACCAACACAGGAGCCAACCAATGAACCACCACCGATCCCGACTGCCACACCGCAACCGACGCCCGAAGGAACCGTGGAGCCAAGTCCTCCGGCGAGTCCTCCCCCTTCTGCTGATCCCACTCCTCTTCCTCCTCCTGAGCCAACACAGCCCCCTCTGCCAACTGTAGAAGAGGTCGCGGCTGCGGTTGAGGAAGCCGTTGCTGCTGCCGCTGAAGTCGTCGGTGAATCCGTTGCCGCAATCGGCGGCGGCATCGCTGACATCGCTGCCATTGGCGAGATCGGCAAGGACCTTGATGCAACCGAAAAGGAAGAGGTGCAGCCGGTCGCTGTCGCCGTCGTCTCCAGCCAGATCGCAAGCGTCGCAGCGGCCGCAGCAAATGCCACACGCACAGGCGGTGGGAGCACGCCGTCGGGTGGTAATCTTGGCGGCGGTGGTGGTGGAGGCACAGACGCGCCGAAGACTCGCAAGACATCAAGCCGAAAGGAACCCAAGTGATCAAGACCATCATCCTTGACCTGATCGGTGGAGCGTGGACCATCCTCGGACTTCTGTTCGCGGTGGTCGTGCTTCCTGAAGGTCAGACGCAGCAGACAATGGCGGCGCTCTTCATCGGGCTGACCGTCGTATGGGTCGCAACTGGGCCGTTGCGTTGGAGGGATTGAATGGTTCTCACGACGAGGCACATTGAGTCAATCGGTGAGGTGGGCTGGACGCGCGTTGATACGGCGCCGGGCGAGTGGGTTGCGCTGGTACCAAACGAAGATGACAGCGCCTTCGGCGGCACGCTCTGGAAGCAGGGTGAAGACGGCAACGACTACAGCGAAGGCTGCACGGCTGGTCATCCAGTCAGCGCCGCGCTGGGCTTTGAGGAAGCAGCACGCGCCATCGCCGTGATGGTCAAGGAGGAGAACCGTGCCACGACTGAAGATTAGGTCGCAGGTCGATGTAGACCAAGAGGCTCGCAAGCAGGGCATCCTTGATGACTGCGGCGCGAGCAGCGCAGCGGCGGCTGCCTCCTGGGTGCTGAAGAAGGAGATCAGCGCAGCCGAGGGCATCGCGGCAAAGGCGAAGGCGATAGGCTTCACCGAGAAGCAGGGCGTGAGCGACAACGGCTCCAGCCTCAGCGAACTCGCCAAGACCGTCAAGGAACTTGGCGCACACGGTCGCAATCCATCGGACTGGCAAGACGCCGTGCAAGCCGCGAAGGGTGGCGCCGCGCTCATCATCAACGTCCAGCAAGCCAAGATGCCCTTCTACGATGGCGTCAAGATGAGCAAGTGGCATCGCAAGTTCGTCAAGGCGAAGCCAGGCTACGAATACGGCCATATGACCTCTGCCGCGTTTGATCCGGTGGCTGGCTGGATGTGGGCGTGTCCTACAATGAGCGGCAAGGGCGACGAAGAGTTCGCCGTGAGCATTACTGAAGCGCAACTGAAGCAGATCGCCTCGTCAAAGGGCGACGCGCCAAAGAGCCGAGTGCTGATTGTCTCGGCAAAGAAGTGAAAGGAACCAAAATGAGCAAGTGGCAGAAGATTCTTGATGGCAGCAAACTGGACGAGATGCTGCTGGACGCGATCCGCACCTTCCTGACCGTGAGCATCAGCGTGGCGCTGGGCTTGGGCATCCCACTCCTGGACATCACTGGCGGCGACTTCCGCACACTGCTGTCCGCAGGATTGGCTTCAGGCTTGGCGGTCATCGTCAAGGCGCTTGACCCAAGTCAGACTGACTACGGCATCAACGGCAAGAAGTAGGCTATTGACAGCAGCCTGAGGAGGCTTCACTCTCGCCTTGCGGCGAGTAGTCGCGCCGCGTTAGGGGAGGACAAATGGACGATCCGTTAGCGCAGTTCAGAGAACTGCAAGATGTAGTCAGGGGTCCGCGTTGCGGATACCAACTGCTGGAAGTTTCAGAGGCTGATCGAGTGTCGCTTGATGCGGCGCTTGCGTCAGCCTCTATTACTTCCAAAGCAATCCAGAAATGGTGCGAGTTGAGGGGTCACATTTGGACCTACTACAACATCGCACGCCACAGGAGGGGAGACTGCAAATGTCCGAAGACTTGAGCGAGTTCCTGAAAGCGGATGAACTGCAAGAACTGAAGGCGGCACACGGCCGCGCGCTGCGTGCGCTGGCAAAGCGTGAGCAGGCAACCGGCGAACTGGTTGAGGCTGTCTTCCAGGCGGCAAAGGATGCGGCACTGGGGATGAACATTCAGAAGGTCGCAGCGCCGAAGCCAGACAAGCGCAAGGGAGAACCTGAACACGCCATCCTGCTGGTAAGCGACTGGCAGTGGGGAAAGATCACACCGACCTACAACAGCGAGATCGCAGCGGTGCGAGTCAGGGAACTTGGCGAGAAGGTGAAGCGACTCGTGGACATTCAGCGCACGGCGCATCCAGTGCGTGAGTTGCACATCCATCTACTCGGCGACCTCGTGGAAGGCGAGGACATCTTCCCTGGACAGGCGCACCTGATTGACTCAGGTCTCTACTCGCAGATGTTTGGCGCGGCAGAGGCGCTTGCTCGATTAGTGCGCGAGATGCTCGCACACTTTGAGAAGGTCAAGGTGGTCGGTGTCATCGGCAACCACGGCAGACTCGGACGCAAGGGAACCTTCAGACCAGAGAGCAACGCGGACGCGATGATGTATCGCATCGCGCGGATGGCGGTTGGCGAAGAGAAGCGACTGGAATGGCCAGAGACATTCACACAAGGTGAGCGCCACTGGTACGCCATAGACAATGTGTTGGGCAAGCGATGGTTTCTCTTCCACGGCGATCAGGTGGGCGGCGGCTTTGCTGGCTTCCCCTGGTACGGCTTCGGCAAGAAGTTGAGCGGTTGGCGAGCGAGCGTCGCTGAGTTTGACTACTCAGTTGGCGCGCACTTCCACACGCCAACGCGGATGTATCTCAACGGCTTGACGCATTGGAACGGTGGCAGCATCGAGTCCACCAACACTTTCGCGCAAGAGCAGTTGGCGGCAGCCGGTGAGCCGTGCCAGTGGCTGCTCTTTCAGAATGAGAAGGGCGTCACTGCGGAGTATCTCGTCAGGCTTGGCTAGTG
>Ga0209353_10001493_pt1 | contig 13236 bp, 17 predicted proteins | sample LauGreSpBDMM15SD_2_FD_187561 | JGI IMG/M metagenome (GOLD analysis project Ga0209353, IMG submission 187561) | Freshwater lake microbial communities from Lake Michigan, USA - Sp13.BD.MM15.SD (SPAdes) (version 2) | ecosystem: Environmental > Aquatic > Freshwater > Lake | place: Lake Michigan...
TTGTGAATGACCAAGTAATAAAGTTTGAACGCACATGCGATAAGGTATTGACAAATACAAAGAAAGATTTGAAGCAATACGAATCAGTCCTTGCTGCTAATGCCTATTTAGAACTTGGCAACTACCGAAAGGTGTCGGTGCATACAGGTGTGAATAAGATGACCATCCATAGAATGGTAAAAGATTTCAAAGAGATTGCAAACGACAACTTGAAGATAAAATGATTAAGATCGGAATCGTAAAACACAAAGGCAACGCACAATCAGAAACAGGCATGGAGCTGTACAGACTTGTCATTCCCTACGGTGGCATATCAAACGACACAGCCAACTACGCTGTCAATGCTTGGAGCATGGATGAGGTACGCAACTGTGAAGATAAAGATATTGATTCCGACATCTATGTGTTCAATAGACTGCACTACATTGAGATCGCAGAAAAGATAAAGAGGTGCAACAAGAAGTTAGTGATTGACATTGATGACATCTGGACATTGGACAAGACACACCTGCTATTCAATGATCCACGCACAACCAACTACCTTGAAGAACTTCGCAAGTGCTTTGAACTTGCTGACCTTATCACAACATCAACACCATTACTTGCAGAGAAGATATTTGAGGAATTCGGTAAGGTGGCACAGGTGGTGAAGAACACGATACCAGATAACTTCATCAACTTCAACACCGAGAAAGTACCACACGACAGATTGCGATTTGGATGGGTGGGTGGTATCTTCCACACCAAAGACATCGAACTGATGAAACAAGGCATTGAGAAAATCTATGCGACAAACAACATCCAAAAGAAGTATCAATTTATTTTAGGTGGCTTTAATTTCAATCAAGAGTACATCGACTATGAGAAAATATTTACATCGAACTACAAGCTCAATGCTACATGGGATGGGGATTACATGGACTATCTAAAAGAATTTACACAGATGGGTGAGCATATAGGACAGGACAAGCAATACAGAAGATTGTGGGGAAGGGATGTGGACACTTACGGTAGGTTGTACAGGCACATCGATGTGGCATTGATACCATTGCAGGACACACTATTCTCAAACTGCAAGTCAGAGCTGAAACTTATTGAGGCAGGGATGACTGGCTGTGCTGCGATAGTGTCAAATGTTCTTCCCTACTCAAACTACCTAACACACGACAACTGTTACCGAGTGAACACAGCAAATGATTGGCACATGGCTATTCGCACATTGCTGAATGACAAAGAATATAGACAAGACTTGGTTGACAATTTAGCAGAGGATGTGCGTGAACATTTCAACCACGAAAAAGAAGTTGAGAAACTGAAAACACATATAAACAAACTATGAGAATTGGCATAGGAATTACTTCGACACCGAGCAGACCTGCACACCTTGAACTATGTTTGTCACAGATGAACAAGTACATGCCAGAAGACGCAATGCTATTTGTGGCACACGACACCAACAAAATGGGTGTAGCACATCAAAAGAACAAGTGTCTGGAAGCATTGAAAGAGTGCGATTATGTATTTCTGTTTGATGACGATTGCTTTCCAATAGAAAATGGATGGGCAGATGCGTATATATCTGAATATATCCGAACTGGCAACCACCACTTCTTGAAGATCAACGAAACACCGAGCATTGAAATCAAAGAGGTTATTGATGGAATCACTTCATGGACAAATTGTGCAGGGTGCATGATGTTCCTGACAAGGTCAGCCATTCAGACTGTTGGAGTGTTTGATGAATCATTTGGAAGGTATGGTTACGAACATGCAGAGTTCACAAATCGAATTTACCAAAACAAGTTTAATTTGTTTGGACAATATTTGTCCTGTACAGGCAATGAGAAAATCTATGCGATAGACTTGCAGGGTGTCGGCTCATTTAACATCAAGCACAAGTCATCAATGCCATTCAAAGAAATGTTGGAATCAGTAAAGAAAGCAGAGGCAGTATATAAAAATAAACTATGAAAATACTCATAAAATACCCATCACGCAATCGTAAAGAGAAATTCTACGAAACATTGAACAAGATGAAAGCAATGGCGAATAATCTTAACGACATTATGTTTCACTTTACCATTGATGATGACGAAGTTGATTTGTACTTTATCGAAACATTGGGAGGCAAGAGCAACAACAAAATTCATGCAGTCAACAGGGATGTGCCTGAATCAGATTGGGACATTCTGGTTGTTATGTCAGATGACATGGTGTGCATCACTCATGGGTGGGATGACATCATTCGTCAAGACATGAATGAGAACTTTCCAGATACCGATGGGGTGCTACACTACAACGATGGAAATCAGAAAGCAAATGTGATGACAATGAGTATCATTGGCAGGAAATATTATAAGAGGGATGGGTACATCTACAATCCAGAGTACCAATCTTTGTGGTGCGATGTGGAAGCGACAGAGGTAGCACACATGAGAGGGAAGTATAAATACATGGGTGATGCCACAATTCTATTTGCACATCACCATCCTGCGTGGGGGTTTTGCCTACACGATGAGCAGTATCGAAAGACTGAATCACCGTACTACTGGCAAAAGGACAGGCAAGTTATAGAAAATAATCGTGCAAAAAACTACGGATTGAAAGAAAATGAAATAATAAATCAATTTAAGTATCAACAATTATGATAGATTATACGCAACAGCTTGAACAGGATGTCATTTTGAACTACTTTGAAAACAAAGAGCATGGCATTCTTCTTGACATCGGAGCAAACGATGGAGAAACATTCAGTAATTCAAGAGCATTGATTCTGAACGGATGGACAGGTGCATTGGTTGAGCCAGATCCACAGCCATTGTATAAGTTAGAAAAATTGTATTATCACAATAATTACATTCAGATAATAGACAATGCCATTGACAACTACAACGATAAGATAACGATGCACTGTTCAGGCACACACTTGAACATGGGTGACATGGGGTTACTGTCAACAATCAACGAGAAAGAGAAAGAGAGGTGGCACAGCGAAACATTCACAGAGGTAGAAGTTGATGTGATTGACTTCAAAACATTGCTTGACATAACAAAGTTCACAACGATTGACTTCATTAGCATCGATGCAGAGGGAAGCGACTATCGGATACTTGAACAGATAGACTTGAAGGCATTGAATTGTTCAATGGTATGCGTGGAATACAACAACATCGATGGGATGAAATATGTTAAGTACATGGAGCAGTATGGCTTTAAAGTTATCATGATGAACGGATGTAATATAATAATGGCACTATGAGATTGAGCATATTAATTCCAACACTACCACAACGCAAAAAGATGTTCAACATCTTGTATAAGAATCTAATGTCACAGATAGATTTTGTGCATACAACGCATCCATCACTTGGACAGGTTGAGATATTGTTCGACAGCTCAAAGAAATTTCTTAAAGGTGGATTGAGTGTAGGAGCAAAGCGAGATGCGTTAAAGTGCAGGGCAACTGGTGACTACCTTGTGTTCGTTGATGACGATGACATCGTTGCACCAAACTATTTAGAATCGGTATTGAGATTATCAGAGATCAATCCTGACATCATTACATTCAGGTCACTGTACAAGTCTTCTACTTATTGGGGAATAGTTGACATGAATTTAAACCATTCAGAGAATGAGCAGATGAACGATACAACTATTGTAAAACGACAGCCATTCCATGTGTGTCCCATTCGCACAAGCATTGCACAACAACATTCTTTCCCTGACATCAACAATGCAGAGGATTGGGGTTGGATGGTGAAGGTATTATCGAACTGCCAAAAACAAGCACACAGCGATCAGATATTGCATCAATACAATGACTTTTCAAGTACATCAGCAGTTCACGAAATAGAACAATCAAAATGAAACTATCAATACTAATCTGCTCACTTGAAAAAAGACACTTGCAACTGCAAATTCTGTTGGATGAAATTCAAACACAAATACTTTTGTGCGATGCAACTGCTATCGTTGAAGTCATCACAGAAATTGATAGCAAACAAATCACGACAGGAGCAAAGAGAAACAACTTGCTAAACAAAGCACAAGGCAAGTACATTTGTTTCATTGATGACGATGACCACATCAGCAACGACTACCTTCGTTTGATTTTAGAGGCAATCGAATCGGATGCTGACTGCATTGCAACGACAGGAATCTATTCAATTAATGGCGGTCATCCTGTCAAGTGGCGGTTGTCAAAAGATTTCATTGACGAAGATAAGTTTGATTCACAAATTAACGAAATTGTTTATTTTAGAAGAGCAAATCATTTGACACCAGTAAAAAGAGAACTTGCACTACAAGCAATGTTCCCTGACCAATCAAATGCAGAGGATAGAGAATATTCAAGCAGGTTGAATCCATTTCTTAAAACAGAAGTAAAGATTGACAAATCAATATATCACTACGATTACAAAAACTATGACAAAGAATACACCTGAATGCAAGAAGATAATTCTATCCTACGCATCAATAGGTAGGGAAGATTACAACAAAGGGCAACTTCGTTTGTATCAATCTATTCTTGAACATTGGGATGGGGACTATTGGTTGCATTCAAAGGAAAGGGATGGAATACTTCCCGATCCATTGCTATTCAAACATCGTGAACATAATGATGTGCCATACTTTTTCAAGTTTACAATGATTCAACTTGCAAGAGAAAAAGGTTACACAGAAATCTATTGGATTGATTCATCAATTATATTGCACAAGGACATCACAGGTCTTGCAAATCCAATCTTGGCATTCGATAATTTAGGACATACATTGTCCAAATACATTTCAGATGAGGCAGTTGCTAATCTAAATTGCATTACCTACCTTTCGGACATCAAACAGATTTGGGGTGGTGCTATCGCATTTAACTTTGAGCATCCCATAACATTAGTAATCTATAATAAGATATTGGAACAAGCGAAGATGGGAAGTTTCAACGAAGGCACAAGCAACAGAAATGAGTTTGTAGCACATCGACATGATCAAGCTGTGATGTCTGTTTTGTTTCACGACCACAAAATACATTTGTTACCTTATGGCAATATTGTAACATCACCACATCACTTACCACCATACGAGTACGGAAAAGAATTTTACTTAATACATAAAGGAATATGATAACACTAATCGAAATTATTTGCTTTTCTGTATTCTTTGCAGAGCTGTCGAATGTACCACAGCAACTGATGTACCTACTTTGTAAGTACAATATATTTTACAAGATAGACATCTATAATTCCAAACAACCACGCAGGTGCAGACCATTTGATTGTGCCATGTGTCTTGCATCATGGATAGGATTCGTTTATCAATTAGTCAACTTCACAAATGTGTTTCATCTGGTAGCATATTGCTCCATCTGTTCTGTTGGTGCGGTCTTACTTATATGTATCTTAAACAAATTAAAGTCGTTAAACCTATGAGGTTTTTGATAATTAAAAACACTATGAAATTAAGAGATGACCAGTACCAACAGTTAGTTAACCATAGGGGCGTAATTAAAATGGTAGCAGAGCAAAAACTAAATGTAAGTAATTCACCACACGACACAATGGCGAGAGTGTGGATGCAGTTAGGACAAGCACCAGTGAACACTAACTGCAATGCGTGTGTGTTGCAACTGTATGCAGATATAAATAACTTAATGATACAATACGAGAATGGCACAGATTAAAGCAACGACATCAAAGAAGAACTTTGGTGTGCGTAAAAAAGGCAGGGCGAAGAAGTCTAAAAACAAGCATTGCAGAAAGACAAAAATAACAAGAGGTCAAGGATGAAAATAGTCAAGGTAAAAATATCAGAGATAAAGCTCAACGAATCAAATCCACGATTTATCAAGGATGACAAGTTTAAGAAGTTGGTGAAGTCAATCAAAGACCTACCACAGATGCTTGACATCAGACCTATCGTAGTCAACAAAGATATGATGGTGCTTGGTGGCAACATGAGATTGAAGGCATGTGTTGAAGCAGGACTGATTGAAGTGCCAATTATCATTGCAGACAACTTAACAAAGGAGCAAGAGAAAGAGTTCCTGATAAAAGACAATGTTGGATTCGGTGAATGGGACTGGGATATGATTGCAAATGAGTGGAATGAGGTTGAGTTGATAGAGTGGGGACTTGATATACCAAACTTTGACAGCGAAACAGAAAGTGAAGAAAAAGAAGGACAAGAAACCGATAAATGTATAGTTTGTGGCAAATAAACTGACAGCAGACAATGTAGATGTCATTGTTACTCCTACTGATACCTACACTATTATAGACACAGGCATAACTTTGCAACAACAGGCAATGGTCATGGCATTAGAAAAAGCATTGGGTATTGTTACAGCAGCGTGTCGTGCTGTTGGCATTGATAGAAGCACACACTACGAATGGTTAAAGAAAAGCAAAGCATACAGAAAGCTGTGCAACGACATCGACAATGTAGCACTTGACTTTGCAGAATCTTGTCTGCACAAACAGATTGCAAAAGGTAATCCATTGTCAACTATATTCTATCTAAAATGTAAAGCAAAGAAGCGAGGGTACATTGAGCAAAGCACAATCGAGATAAAAGGTAACATGAAATTTAGAGCAGACTTTGGCACAAGCAATCTTATACAATCCCCATCCGAATCAGCAGAAGATACACAATAGCATCAATGACGAGGAATACAAATACTATGTGATTTGTATCGGTAGGCAGTTTGGCAAGACGATGATGGCTACCAACCAAATGATGTATTGGGCATTGAACAATCCACGCAGTAAGATAGCATGGGTAAGTCCTGTCTATAAACAGGCAAAGAAAGTATTTGCCGACACTTACAAAGCATTCATCAAAAGACCAGAGATTTACAAGAACATCAACAAGGGTGATCTGATTATCGAATATCGCAATGGATCAACCATTCAATTCTTTTCTTCCGAGAGATACGACAACATTCGTGGTTACACCTTTGACTATCTGATATGTGATGAGTTTGCGTTCATGGATTCAGAGGCATGGACAGAAGTATTGAGGGCAACTGTACTGGTGAAAGGAAAGAAGGTGATATTGATTTCGACACCGAGAGGTAAGAATCATTTCTATCACTTGCATCAATTAGATTCAGTCAATCCGCAATACAAGTCATTCAGCATGTCATCATACGACAATCCAATGATTCAGCGTTCAGAGATTGACGATGCGAAGCTCACACTACCAGAACATATCTTCAAGCAGGAGTACATGGCTGAATTCCTTGATGGGGGTAGTGGTCTGTTCCTGCACATCAACTATTCAACACAGGTTGACACATCACCAAAGTATTATGCAGGATTAGACTTGGGAAGGGCAGACGATTACACTGTCCTGACTATCTTCAATCAACAAGGGCAAATGGTATTCGCAGACAGGTGGAGGCAAACGACATGGAGCAACATTGTAGCAGAGGTATGTAAGCACATCAACACATACCAAGCATTCACATTTGTTGAGGTCAACAGCATCGGTGATGCTATCTTTGAGCAGGTGCAGAAGGGTGTGATGCACAGGGATAGAATCTACCCATTCGTCACGACATCGAAGTCAAAGCAAGACATCATTGAAGCTCTCATAGTAGCTAACAACAACAAAGAGGTGCAGTTTTTACCAATAGATTGGCTACGAAAAGAATTCGAGGTCTTCACCTACGAATACAATCCTGCATCCAAGTCAGTCAAGTATTCTGCACCATCAGGATTCCACGATGATGGTGTCATGGCTACTTGCATCGCATACTACTCATTAAAGTCAAATAAGAATTCAGGCATCTACAATGTTAGGTGATGGTGGGGGTTGTACAAATCAATTAAATTAACTTATATTATTATGAAGAAATTCTCATGGGGTAATCTTACATTAGGTCAATATGCTGATTTTGAAATAGCAAGGAAACAAGAGTGCATCTTACCAGTTGACCTTCTTGAAAAGGATTGTAAACTGATTTCACTACTTACAAAGATTCCTTTGGCAGAACTTGAATCAATGCCAATGTCTGAATTCAACGAGTATCGCAAGGCAATGTATGAATTTGTGGCGGTTGAGTTGAAGGGTAGATTCATGGCGAAGTTTAAATTGGCACATCGCAAGTTTGTCTTTGATCCATCCAACAACAACATCAAGGTGAGCAACCTTACTGACTTGTCGCTGTTAAAGATTACAGGCGAGAATCTGGCAGAGCAGTTGCCAACCATAGTCAGTATATTCTGCAAAGAGGTGCGTGTGTGGTACATGCCATTCAGAAAGCCATTGGAATTCCAACAACGCATGAAGTTGTTTAAGGATCACCTTAATTTAGAGATTGGATTCGGTGTGGCTGTTTTTTTTTGCAAGGTATCGGAAGAATTACCCAATCTTATTCAGAGCTATTTGGAAGCCGAACTGCTGAAAGTGGACAACCTGCTGAACGAGGCGAAAGAGATGATACGACAGGTGGAGGAGGGATGACCTTATTTGAGCAGTGGGGATATATGTACACAGTCCACATTCTGTGTAAGTATGACAGAACAAAGTGGGACTATTTTATGGAGATGAACATAATCGATTTCTTTAACTACATGAGTTTGGAGCAAGACATCGAAAAGGAAAGAGAGTTACAACGCATGATGCAAAAGTAAGATGGAAGAAAAGTCAATATATCAAACACTTGAAGACTTTGGTAACAAGGTGCAGAGTGATTTGCGTAAAAGTTTGGTAAGCAAAAAAGCAAACGCATCCAAGAACTTATCGCAGTCGATTGCATTCAATGTCAAGTTTAAGAGTGACACCGAGATACAGTTCAAATTAGAGCTTGACAGATACTACGAGGCAGTTGATAAGGGCAGAGGCAAGGCAACAAAGAAGGGTGCGATACCATTAAAGGAATCAATATACCAATGGATAATACAAAAAGGAATACCAGTAACATCAAATAGAGGCAACCTAACAGCAAAGGGTGCAGGAAAGAAGTTAGGAGTAGGGCAACCAAAGCTGCGTTCCATGATTGAAACACAAAGAAGGAACATGGCATACTTGATAGCAAGAAAGATAAACAGATTTGGAACAAGAGGCAACAACTTTTATAGTGCTGTTGTCAATGATAGTTTGTTTGATGACCTGCAAATAGATTTAAGTGATTCATTCAAGAAGGATGTGTTAATTGATATTAATAAAATAGAAATAAAATAATGGCTTATTCATTCGTAGCAGCTTATCAAAGTCCTGCACCAGTATTCAATCCGATGCCATTCGTTGTGACATCAACGGACAACGGACAAGCAAACTTCAAATATGTTTGCGATGTGTATGTGAGTGGGGTGACAGGGTACACAAGACTATTGCTTAATTCCGATCCAACGACAGGAGCAGCAGCATTCCTTGTCAATCAGATTTTAAGGAGCAGAGTTACATCTGACTTCGATGTTACCACAACAACGGTGACGAATCCATTTAAACAATGTACTGGTGGTCATGTCATCTATGAGTTGAAGTTCGGTCAGCAGTACGGTGCATCTGGTAGCATTGTCACCTATCCAAACATACTTGTGACAGGCACATTGTATGGATTCAATGGCTCACTTGATTCACAAGATTGGCTGAACTACATTGGATCAACTTATAACATTCTATTAAGCACACGCAAGTTCTTTCAGAAGGACAAATCATTTGCTAACTTCCCTATCCGCATCACAGATCAAGCATGGCTGTACTACTTCTGCGACACGACAAACAAAGATGCGTTGTTGAAGATTGTCACTTACGATGGGTTGTCAGCAACACCATTGCAGACTATCACCTTGACAAATCAATATACCAACAAATCAACATACAAACTATTCCAACGTGCATCAGTTGGTCCAGTTGACCTTAACCTTGTTGATGCTACATTGATAGTCACAGGCACACAGCCATTCATCACTTCGTCGGTTGCATATTACACTATCAACTTGACAAATAGCACAGGAACGCAGTCAAGTGAAATGATGACATATTACATCGATAAGACATGCACCAATTCAGAGGAGTTCCCAGTGTACTTCAAAAACAATTACGGTGGTTTCGATACCTATTCTTTTTACAAGAAGTCAAAACGCATTGCAGAGATTTCACGCAAGACATACCAAAAGAATGTGGGAAGTCTTATCGGTAGCAAGTGGAACTACTTGACAACAGACACAGGTGAGGTGACGATGGACACACAGATCAGCGACAAGTATCTGTTGAATTCAGATTGGATAACTGACAATACAGCCAAGTGGCTCAAACAATTATTCACATCACCAGAGGTGTATCTGTACGATCCAATGTTGGCTATCCATGTGCGAGTGAATGTGAAGGCAACAGCATACGAATCAAAGAAGATAGACAACGAAAAGATGTTTAACTTGACATTAGAACTTGAAGCATCACAGCAGTCATATAGACAACAACAATAATGATAAGGTCAGAACTTTATATAAACAACATTCGTGTTGAGTTGAATGCAGAGGTACAGGCATCTATCACTTATCAGATTGCCGACATCCGTATGCCTGACAAGAGGCAAGGCAGTTTCTCAAAGACTGTGACCTTACCGGGAAGTCCAACAATCAACAACCTATTCACATCCATCTTTGACCTTAACACATCGGTGCAGACAAGTGGTGTGATTAACTTTGCTCCTGACTTCAATCCGAACTTAAAAGCATCATTCGTGCTGTTGGTAGAAGGCATTGAGCAGTTTCGTGGTTACATGAAGTTGCAGAACATCACACGCACACAAGACCAATTACAGCAGGTGATGTATGAGGTGAATCTGTTTGGTGATGTGGCGAGTATATTTGGGGTGATAGGCGATGCGAAGTTGAACGCACTTGACATGAGTGCATACAACCACACCTACAACAAGGCAACACAAATAGCAACATGGAACACAGCAAATATCAATGGTGTTGGCTATTGCTACCCAATGATAAATTATGGGGGTATGGGGGTATCAAGTTGGGATGTGAATGATTTCTTTCCTGCTATTTATGTGAAGACATACATCGATGAAATATTCAGTGCAGCAGGGTATTCGTACACATCAACTTTTTTTAATACACCTTACTTTAAACATTTAATTGTACCATTTGCAGGTGAAAAGTTAACGATGTCAGCAGTTGACAGCAATAACAGAAAGTTCAGAGCAAACACAACAGCATTGACAAGTGGTGTGATAATGTTTGGCTACTACCATACAATGATTTACAATGCAGAAACACTTGATCCATTAAATCAATACAACACAACAACAGGTGAATTTACAGCTGCTAATTCAGGATTTTACCAATTCTATTCAAGTGGGGTAACGCAATACATTTCAAATATAGTTTTACCTGTTGCGAATGCTTCACAAAGTTCTTTTATTTTTGGTGCAGTCATTGTTCAGTATAGAGGTGCAACTTCAATCTCTCAATCTTACATAACAAATTCAACTGGTGCATTGAACAACGCATCAATGCCTATTGGAACAGTTCTTAAAACATTTACATATCAAGGATTCACACCACAGCTTTACTTGTTAGCAGGAGATAAAGTCGTTGTGTTAATTGAAGATCCCTATGGAACGAATACACCATACACTCCCGGTGATGTTACAAGAACGGTTTCTGCTAATTCTATTTTTTTAAATGAAATAACAAATCCAGTAATTCTTGATGGATCAACAATGCCAATGAATAGCACATTGCCAATCGACATCAAGCAATCTGACTTTTTAATGTCAATTATCAGAATGTTTAATTTGTTTGTTGAAACAGATAAGAACGATTCCAACAATCTTATCATTGACACTTATGATGCGTTCTATGGCACAGGCACAACACAAGATTGGAGCAAGTTACTTGATGTGTCAAAGCCAGTAACCATAACACCGATGGGTGCATTGGATGCGAGGCGGTACACACTTAAATATACACAGGACACAGACTATTGGAACAAATTTTACTTTGAGAAATACAGCAAGACTTATGGTGAGTACAATCTTGACATCACAAATGATTTCTTAAAGAACGAGAATAAGAATGAGGTGCTATTTGCACCAACACCATCGATAGGCACAACTGCTGTCGATAGAATCATTCCAGAGATATATCAGTTAGATTCAACAGGACTGCAAACACAAATGCGTTCTAAATTAAGAATTCTATATTATGTCGGAGCAAAGAACACTGTTAATGGATTTACTTATACCAGTGCGGTGACAGGCAGTTCATCAGAGATTTACTATCCTTATGCAGGTCACATTGATGATGCAATCACACCGACAGCAGACTTATCGTTCGGAGTGCCAAATGAAATCTACTATGTCAATCCATACGGTGCTACATCATACACCAACAACAATCTATTCAACAAATATCATAAAATATTTATTGATGAAATCACAGATGTCAATTCAAAGATAGTGACTGCATTCTTTCGCTTACAGCCATTGGACATCCTTATTTTATCATTCAGAAATAAGATATACATCGATGGACAATACTATCGATTGAATAAAGTCATCGACTACAATCCATTAGTCGAGGGAGTTACCAAGTGCGAGTTGTTGAAGATAAAGAATGGAGTGCCATTTGTACAGACAACAGGAGAAATTGATTTCACAACAGACGATTATCTTGGTAGTGATCGTTCACCATTAGCAGGTGGTAATGCTGGTCGTGGTGATACTACGAATGCAACAGATAATGTGACAGCAGGTAGGGACAATTACATCAGTCATTCTGCAAAAAGTTCATTAGTTAATGGTAGCAATAATTTTGTTGGCAATGACGCATTAAGAGTTTGTATAAGTGCAAGTAGTGGTGTTACTGTATTAGGTGGTATGAAAAATGTTACTGTCATCAACACTAACGACATTGTAATTTCGGAATCAAATGTTACATACATCAATGGGTTGAAAGTTAGTAGTGGCTCAACCATAACTGCTGTGTCAACAAGTCAAACAATAAATGATTTAGGAACGTGGGAGTGTACATCACCAATGACATTGACATTAGATGTGACATTGTTTAACACAGGTGATTCAATACGAGTAAAGAATGTAGGTGGCGGTGCAACAGTTATCGTTGATGGTAATGGCATCTTGATAGATGGTAGTGCTACACAAGTGATGGCGATTGCTTACGACACATTAGAAATTTATTACAACGGAACAGTTTATTTTATAAGATAAGAAAATGGCAGACAAGTCAGTATCGATAGATTTAATCATCAAAA
>Ga0209353_10001494_pt1 | contig 13230 bp, 14 predicted proteins | sample LauGreSpBDMM15SD_2_FD_187561 | JGI IMG/M metagenome (GOLD analysis project Ga0209353, IMG submission 187561) | Freshwater lake microbial communities from Lake Michigan, USA - Sp13.BD.MM15.SD (SPAdes) (version 2) | ecosystem: Environmental > Aquatic > Freshwater > Lake | place: Lake Michigan...
TTTTTGTTCATCAATACCAATGTTAAGTTGTGTTAGCTGAAATGAATTTTCATTCTTCACACTTACACCATTTCCGTCGCACAAATAGGCTGCACACAAAAATACTCCTTTGGGTAATGTGACTTTTTTAGTGGCATCAAAAATAAATTTTTTAGTGCCATTTTCTATTGACAATCTAACGGAGTGACCATCAACAAAAGGAAATTTCAAGGTATTGAACGAAAAATCTATTTCTCCAGGCTCCAGTAATGTTCTGTGTTTAGGAGTTAACTGTAAAAATCCAGCTTCTTTATTAAGGTTTTTAGGTACATAATCTCTCACAATTAAATCTCCCTCCACAACATTTACTTCGTCCGAATTCGCATCCATCCTGCTACTGTCCACAGCTGATTTAGATTCTGTTTTCTCCGCAACATTACAACTGGTGACGAACACTAAAATGCTAATAATTAATAACGATTGAACAAATAATATTTTTTTCATGGTCTAGCTTTTCAACAAAAATAAAGGAGTAGCCACGCAAAAAATATGACGACACAAGGTTAAAAAAATGATTAAAGTCAAATTTGTAACTAGTAATTCAAGGGAAATAGAACGAAAAGACCCACATTTGACGCTGACCAGCGGGGGGACAGGCTAAAAATGAATTGTTTTAAAATCAATATTTTTTCTACTCCAACTCACCTTCCCATTTGGCAATCACTGCCGTGGCCAAACAATTGCCAATCACGTTCACAGAAGTACGCGCCATGTCCATCAATTCATCAATGCCAATAATGATAAAAATGGGTTCTACGGGTAAACCAAAGGAAGCGGCAGTGCCCATTAAAATTACCAAAGAGGCACGAGGAACTCCAGCGACGCCTTTACTGGTAATCATCAAAGTAAATACCATCATCAACTGTGCTTCCCAGGTCATGTCAATTCCGGCGGCTTGGGCTACAAAAACAGAAGCCAAAGACAAATACAAGGTTGTGCCGTCAAGGTTAAAACTGTAACCCATGGGCATCACAAAGGCAACTATTTTTCGGGGAACACCAAATTTTTCCATGACCGTCATGGCTTTGGGAAGTGCCGCTTCCGAACTGGTAGTCGCAAAAGCGATGGATACCGGTTCCGCAATGGCTTTGGCAAATTTCACAATAGATATTTTAAACGCCAAAGCAATCGGTACCAGCACCGCAAGAATAAAAAAAACCAATGCTACATAAAGTGTGGCCAATAATTTCAACAAATTTACCAAAACACCAATGCCCATGTGCCCAACCGTAAATGCCATGGCGGCGGCAACACCCAAAGGTGCCAGGTACATTACAATATTGGTAAACTTAAACATGACTTCAGCAAGACTTTCGGCAAACGACATAAAAGGTGCTTTGTGTTTTTCTGGAACCATGGCCAGGGCCAAACCGAAAATGACACTAAAAATTACAATCTGTAATACTTCGCCTTCTACAATTGATTTGGCAATGTTTTCGGGGAAAATGTGCAGGATGATTTCAGTCAAACCTCGCGCTTTGGTCACCGGCAAATCCACCACTTTTTCATAGACCATATTCAAACCAACCCCAGCTTTAGAAATATTGATGGCCGCCACACCTATGAACAGAGCAATGATGGTAACGACCTCAAAATACAACATCGATTTCCAACCCATTCGTCCGAGTTGTTTCATGTTAGAATGCCCGGCAATGCCTACCACCAAAGTGGCAAATATCAACGGCGCAATAATGGTTTTGATTAACCTTAAAAATATTTGACTAAACACTTTCATGTGCACAGCTATTGCAGGAAAATCGAATCCGAGTGCCACCCCAGCAACCATGGCCACCAAAATCCAGGAGGTTAACGATTTGGAACGGTAAGCATAAATGAACAATAATATTACTGTAATCCAACGCACAACAAGCAATAATGGATGTTGTGCAGCGATGAAATCAAAAGCCGGAAGCGTTTGTAATAGCAGACAAACAATCACTAAAATAAGAATAGAGAAACGTTTCATGGAGGAGGTTTTTTCAAAAATACTGATTTTTTTAATCCCCTGAAAGGTCGGAATTTAAAAACATCGGAGCAAAGTTCGATGAGTGGATGTAAAATGCAAAAAGGCATCCCATGAGGAATGCCTTTTTGACTATAATGAAAATTAACGGAGACTACACCCCAATCAATTTGGTATAAGCTTCCACAGTTAATAAGCCAGCTACGTCAGCAGGATTGGCTACTTTTAATTTAATCATCCAGCCATCTCCGTAAGGATCACTGTTAACCAAATCAGGTTTGGCTTCAAGCAATGGATTTACTTCCAATACTTTACCAGCAATAGGTAAAAACAAATCAGAAACTGTTTTTACAGCTTCTACTGTTCCAAAAATTTCATCGGCACCCAAGTCATTACCAGTACTTGTAATGTCAACATATACAATATCACCAAGTTCTTTTTGAGCAAAGTCTGTCACACCAACATAGGCGGTATCACCTTCAAGGCGGATCCATTCGTGTTCTTTTGTGTAATTTAATTCTGAAGGAAAATTCATGCGGAATAGTATTTATAAGTAAAGTTTTGAATTGCTTGGCAAGAACACAAATATAAAGATTTGTTTTAATAAATTTTGAAAGACTTTTGAATCCACTATAAAAATTCCCAATTTTCAAATGTTGCCGCCTGTCCTTTGTAATTACCTGTTTCATCTATCAAATTGAAAACACAAGCATCGATGATATCAAATCGGATTCCTGAGCTGGATATTCTTGTTCCTCTGTAAGCATTGGAATAGCCTGTATTATTTAAGCTATTCAAGAGCTTCAACCTGTCATCTCTCAATGAAGCCTCTACTGATTTTTTTGAAGGCATTTGCATAAAATCATCCCAAGATACCTCCCATAGTTTTTGAGCACATAAGTTGGCATAATTGAATATTGGATCTGCTTCAATACCATGAGAAACTACCACAAAAGGGGCTTCATACAATGCTTTTACCTTCTCTTCCTGTGACAATTCAGAAGGCACCAAATCTTTCCCCAACCAATGTTTGTAGCTTGAAAGGATTAGGTTTGTTTGGGCAGAAAGTATTAGGTTTGTTTGTGCAGAAAGCGAAGTAGACATCAATAGAAATTTATAATGGAAAATCTAATTTAGGCAAGTTAAAATAAATTTCATTTTCATCGAAACAAATTGCAATTGAACTGAAAAAATAAGGGGTCACACGATAAAGTTGGGGAGAAGTATTGTAATCATAATTTGATTAAAAGTAGATGTTGGTTTGCATATAACACTTTTTGTGTTTTTTTAGCAGCATTTAGTTTAATCGTCTCAGTTGTAATTTTTATGTTTTGGATATATATATCTTTCAATTTGACTTTACATGTTTTAATGGGTAAGTATTAAATGTTAATAATGGCTTGAGATTTTGCGATAGGGATAGAGGCATTGTTTGAGCTCTTTTTTCTTGTTGTCTAATGCAATTTTATACTATTAGATTTGACAACAAGAAAAAAAGCGAGTGCCGAAAGCCCGGTTATCGCCCTAAAAATTCTAAAAACAATGTTTATACCTTAAAAATGACCCTAAAGTTTTTAACTATTGATGAGTTCAAATTATATCAACCTGCAACAAATCATATAGAACCATCAATTCCTTAGTCCCCATAAAAATCGTGTGAGCCAAAATAAGCGCTGCGATTATTTATACCATGACAAATAAGTCGGGGCATAAAACTGAAACTACCTTTTCACTTCTTTGGACCGAACAATTCCATTTCCTGATTGAAATCTAATATTTTATCCTGTTATTTGTAAATTGAAAAAACGAATACATGCTGCAACTCTTTCCCAAAAACTTTGAACAATACGAACTGCTGGATGCCGGTGGTTTTGAAAAATTAGAACGATTCGGTACTTTAATTACCCGTCGTCCGGAACCACAAGCGGTTTGGACCAAGGCTTTGCCAGCATCAGAATGGGAAAAGTTAGCACATGCTTATTTCAAAAAAGAAAAAAACAATCCTGACAAAGGTGAATGGCTGTTGAAAAAAAACACGCCACAAAACTGGAACATCAGCTACGCGTATAAAGAAATGAAATTCAGCTTCAGGCTAGGTTTTTCATCCTTCAAACATGTAGGTATTTTTCCGGAACAAGCTGACAATTGGGATTTTATATACGACCAATGCCAAAAAATTAAAAACCCGAAAGTCCTTAATTTATTTGCTTACACAGGCGGTGCATCCCTGGCTGCAAGGGCTGCGGGCGCGGATGTAACCCACGTAGATTCTATCAAACATACCATCAGTTGGGCCAATGACAACATGCAACTTTCTGAGCTGAACAATATTCGTTGGGTGGTAGAAGATGCTTTTAAATTTGTACAACGTGAAGTGAGAAGAGGTGCCAAATACAATGGTATTGTCCTTGATCCACCTTCTTATGGCCGTGGTCCAAATGGTGAAAAATGGATCTTAGAAGATAAAATCAATGAGCTTACCCAATTGTGCAACCAGCTGCTGGTGCCTGACAATGGGTTTTTGGTTTTCAATTTATACTCCATGGGATTTTCAGCCATGGTAATAGAATCATTGGTGAAATGTCATTTTCCAAAAAACAGTAAAACTTCTATTGGTGAATTGTATTTGCCAGACAGGGCAGGAAGAAAATTACCTTTAGGGACGTTTTTGAGGATTGAAGTTTAGTAAGTGATGAGTTTTGAATGTTGAGTTTTTAGTAAAAAAATCTTTTGAATATATCCATTATAAATTTATACTTTCATACCAGTTAATCTTTTGATCATTAACATTTTGAAAAAAATATTTTACCCTTGTTAGTTGCTTTATGTGTGCAGCAGGCGTCAGCACAATCTATTGGTTATAAAAATCTCTGTGATTTGTATACCTACAATTACACCAATGTTAACCCTGCTTATGTTGGGAATGAAGGCACGAATAACGCTAAACTGATAATGCTAAACCAATCTCTTATTGACATACGCACTTTTTTTAATACTTTAGGTGAATAATATTCAACCCAAAAAGCAATGTTTACTTTCGACATTATAATTCCTACTTATAACAACAAAGATGAATTGCTTTGGTGTCTGGCTTCACTTGAAGGGCAAACGTTTACTGATTTCAGGGTGTTGGTTTGTGTGAATGGATCTACCGATGGAACTTTAGAAGCTTTGGCTGCTTTGCAAACCAGTTTTCAAGTACTGGTGTTGGAACATCCCGACAAACAAAATCATGACCGACCGGCCAATAGAAATTTAGGAATTAGCAATTTAGAAGCTCCATTTACTTTGCTGCTAGATTCGGACCAGGCGGCGGATAAAAACCTGGTTTTAAAACACCATGAGCTCCTTTCTAAACAAGATTGTATTTCCGTTGGGGAAGTGATTTACCAACAAAAAAATGATTGGAACACTTACATCGCCAGCAGGGGAAAAGGTAAATTTACTGATTTAACCCAAATTCCATTTCAATACCTCAATACTCAAAATGTAGCTTTGATGTCAACCTACTTACAACAAGTTGGAGGTTTTGATGAAAAAATACAGGGTTACGGCGGCGACGATACTGAATTGGCGTACCGTTTATGGCAAAAATTTCAACTGCCAGTTATATACAACCAAAAGGCTTTTTCGAATGATGACCAGGTTAAATCCGTCAACCAGGCTTTAGCCCAAATGTATGATTTTGGTGCGAACAACCTGCCTTACATTCACCAAAAACATCCTGAATTTAAAGAAATATTTAACGTAGCCATTTTGAAAAACAAGGTTGTCAATACATTTTTGGCCAATGGGTTACTCTACAATAGCATCAAAAACAGTTATAAAATATTTCCCTCCACAATAAAAAATACCTGTATCCATTACCTGGTGTTTTATAACATTTGTAAAGGATTTAATGGGGTGAAAGATTAATAATTAAACCTGTATATTGTTCTGCTATTGCTGCTTTCTCGTAATGTGTATTGACTTTTGGACAAATTTTAATAATTTCGAGCTATTCCTTAAAACTTTATGAAAGACAACTACCAAACCGTATTGGATTCTCCGGCTTTCCGCAAAATGGTGGTTCGCAAATGGACCATTTCTATAGTCTTAACCATGATCATGTTGAGTGCTTATTTTGGTTTTATATTGACCATCGCTTACGACAAAACCTATTTCAGCCAACTCGTTGCCGACCATGTTACCCTGGCAATTCCTGTAGGTATTGGGCTGATTATTTTTGCCTGGTTAATGACGGGAGTATATACTTATTGGGCCAATAACTACTACGACAAAGAAGTAGAAGAGATAAAGAAGCAGTTATAATAGTTGTCAAGTTTACGAGTTGTCAAGTTTACGAGTTGTCAAGTTTACGAGTTATCAAGTTTACGGTTCTCAAGTTTAAGGTTCTCAAGTTTACGGTTATCAAGTTTACGGTTATCAAGTTTACGGTTATCAAGTTTACGAGTTATCAAGTTTACGAGTTATCAAGTTTACGGTTCTCAAGTTTAAGATTCTCAAGTTTAAGGTTCTCAAGTTTACGGTTATCAAGTTTACGAGTTATCAAGTTTACGGTTCTCAAGTTTAAGATTCTCAAGTTTACGGTTATCAAGTTTACGAGTTATCAAGTTTACGGTTATCAAGTTTACGAGTTATCAAGTTTACGAGTTATCAAGTTTACGGTTCTCAAGTTTAAGGTTCTCAAGTTTACGAGTTATCAAGTTTACGGTTATCAAGTTTACGAGTTATCAAGTTTACGGTTATCAAGTTTAAGATTCTCAAGTTTACGAGTTATCAAGTTGAAACATTATAAATGCAAAAGTGTTTTTTTCGAGCTTTTGGCTCGAAAAAAACACTAAACACTAAACACTAAACACTAAACACTAAACACTAAACTGTAAACTCTAAACACTAAACACTAAACACTAAACACTAAACACTAAACTCTAAACACTAAACACTAAACTCTAAACTCTAAACTCTAAACTCTAAACACTAAACACTAAACACTAAACACTAAACTCGACAACATCAAAAATATGAAAAAACTATCCATGTCTGAGCTGAACAGGGTTTCGGTGGAAGAATTTAAAGTACAGGAGAAAAACCCTATTTGCATTGTATTAGACAACGTGCGGAGTTTGCACAATGTCGGATCAGCTTTTCGTACTTCCGATGCTTTTCGTATATCTAAAGTGTATTTGTGCGGCATCACAGGAACTCCTCCCAACAGGGAAATCAACAAAACAGCTTTGGGTGCCACGGAATCTGTGGCTTGGGAATATGTAGCAGAAACTTCTGCAATTGTTACTCAATTAAAAGCAGATGGTTGGATTATTTGCGCCATTGAGCAAGTGGAAGAAAGTATTTCTTTACTCGATTTCGTACCTGAAAAAGGAAAAAAATATGGATTGGTTTTTGGCAATGAAGTAGATGGCGTTGATTTGGAGGCCATCAAAGCATCAGACAAAGTCATAGAAATTCCACAGTTTGGTACCAAGCATTCCCTGAATGTATCGGTAAGTTTGGGAATAGTCGTTTGGGACATGCTGGCAAAATGGAATGCTCAGTGACGCGTTTTTAGGGTTGAATCCCAATCTTCTCTGGAGTAAATGCTGCCTTTTGGGACTTCAGTTGACCAACGACAGGCAGGTAGTATTGGTTTTACGAAACAAAATACTACGAAAAAATTTTTGCACCCATTCTTGCGATGCGATGCGCCAAAGTCAAATGCCCTTTTTCAACTTCACCCACAGGGAAACCAACGCTATACGGAATGAATTGTGGTGCAAGTACTTTAGAAGTACTCTTTTTCTTTAGGTGTTGTACCAAAACAAGGTATGCAATGTTTCGCCTTTGTAATATTAGAGATATGTTAGCGAATGACAGTAAAAAACTATTGTAAATCCTTTTTAGAATTAAGAAAAAAAGACTAAATTTATAACAAGATTATCTATTAAAATGGTAAATTTTTTTTATGACGAGGCAATCAGACATGCACCAGCACACCAAAGTTTAGGTGCGTTAGCTGGGGAAAATGAGTAAGCCAATTTATTTAAATACCCAAAAATGCTACAACGCTTTCAAGACATTGCCGTACTACCAAAAAGAGAAGGGGAATGCTTTATCACAAAGGTAAACCATTTTATAAAGCGTCTAAATTACATGCACTCTAAAATACTTGAATTATGATACTACAAGTAATTACTCCACAACAAGAAAGATTTGATTTACCTGTTTCTTTGCCAAAAGATTATTTAGGCAAGCAAGTACATTGCCTTTTTTATACAGAAGAAGAGGCTAAAACTATTTTCGTAACAACTCCCACAAAAAAGAAACCCTCTGATTTTTTTGGCATATTGACCAAAACTGAAGGAGAAAAATTTCAACAACACATTGAGCAAATAAGAGGAGAATGGGACAGAAGTATTTAATAGACACCAATGTAATATCGCATTTGTTTGCCGATAGATTGCCCGAAATAGGTAAACAATTTTTAGCGGATGTTATAAATAATGATTTTGTGATTTCGGTAGCAGTAGAAATAGAGGTACTAACTTATCACGAAACACCCGAAAAAATGCCTCTCATAGAGGAGTTCATGCAACTAGCAACCGTTTTACCTTTAGACAAAGAAGTAACTAAAAAAGCCATTGAACTTCGTAGAAATTATAGAAAAATGAAGTTAGGTGATGCTATTATTGGTGCCACAGTATTAGTACACAACCGCATTTTGATAACCAACAACACCAAAGATTTTGTCAATATTAAAGGGCTAAAACTTATTGACCTGCATAACATTTAAAGCGATTAGAGTATAACATATTTGCAATACAGGGAAGAAAGCATCTCTTTACTCGATTTCGTGCCTGAAAAAGGAAAAAAATATGGGGTGGTTTTTGGCAATGAAGTAGATGACGTTGATTTGGAGGCCATCAAAGCATCAGACAAAGTCATAGAAATTCCACAGTTTGGTACCAAGCATTCCCTGAATGTATCGGTAAGTTTGGGAATAGTCGTTTGGGACATGCTGGCAAAATGGAATGCTCAGTGACGCGTTTTTAGGGTTGAATCCCAATCTTCTTTGGAATAAATGCTGCCTTTTGGGACTTCAGTTGACCAACGACAGGCAGGTAGTATTGGTTTTACGAAACAAAATACTGCAAAAAATTTTTGCCAATCTTGCGATGCGATGCGCCAAAGTCAAATGCCTTTTTTCAACTTCACCCACAGGGAAACCAAGGCTATACACCTCTTCTCCCACATTTTTGACGTAGGTGACACTTGCCTTATATTGCTTTACCCTTGTTACAAACACCATCGCATCTTCGTTGTAACACTTGTAAAATATGCCCTCCTTAAATAACGTAAAGTATATAGTACTTTTTGCCGAAGCTATTTGCGCTTCAGTAGTCATGAGCATGCTTTTTATTTAAAAAAAACGACCGCTTCGCGGTAAATGACACTATGCCACCCCGCCGAAAAAAGCGGGGATGGCATAGTGAAGTATCAAATCGCTGCGCTAATCAAAGTATCAATCCTTAAGGCAACGCACAGCGCATCCGTCTTTTCGGAAGCTGGTGTTCATGGAGGAACTGCTGATATCGAAGATCAGGCTGACAGAATTAGCACCGCTAACCGTACTGCTCCAATAGAAGCCGTAGGCACCAACATAGTTGAGCGCACCATTGCTGAGGTTGAGGTAGCCCGACAGGGGCAATTTAAGCGGAGAGGCAAAAGCACCGGTTGCGTTGTTTTGTGCACTTCCCGTTCCCCAAAATGCTGTACCACCATTATTGCGCTCAGCTAACCACTCAGTTTCGGTTGGTAAACGATACCCACTTGGGCAAGGATTGTTGGTACCACTTACCCCCTGCCATAAATTCACGTTTTGAGGGCTGCGCCAGTCGTTATTACCACCGTTAATAGTGATAAAAAGTGCATTCCCTGGAGTATCTGTAGTAGATAATGTTGGGGTAGTTGAATTTACTGCTGTGCCTGTAGTAGCATTAGTCCAATTGATACGTTGGTGCCCATCAGCACCACGTCCCCATTGGAATAAATCACCATAAGCAAGGTGGTCGGTGCTGCCAGTAGCCACTTGTGTAGCGCCCAAGTTACGGTCCAGCCAGCATTTAGAATTTGCTCCAGTCACGGTACCATAGGTAACACTTGCGCCATTGTAAGTAAACGTTACGGTACTCGTACCACAGGTAAATGTGCTTGCTAAATTGGTCCAAGTGGTCCCATTGTACACCTGCAATTCACCCGCTGTACCACAATTGGTACACCAAACCATAAGTCCTGCCGCTGGGCTTACAATGGCATTGCGTTGGTCTTGTGTCATACGAGGGGGTAAAAAACCTTTGGTAGTGCTAGCTGCTTCTAAAACTGCCGAAGCATTGGGTGAAGCGGTACCAACCACTGCATCACCATTTAAAACAGTATTGCCGGTTCCCGTTGGAGTAATGGTCACGTCTTGGTTTGTTCCGCCAGCGGCGAAAGTCAATGCACTGGTTCCCGTGATAGAACCTGTAGTTGAACCCGTACCTCCGTTGGCTACAGGTAAAGTACTACCGCTTGCATTGATAATGTATACCCAAGCACTTCCAGTATGAAAATAGAGACCGGAGGTACCATCAGTTTGATACACCATGAGTCCTGTCGTTGGAGAGGAAATGGCACTGCGTTGGGCTTGTGTCATGCGAGGAGGTAATAAACCTTGGGTGGTACTGGTTAAATCCAATACCGCCGAGGCGTTAGGAGTAGTGGTACCAATGCCTACTTGGGCATTTACCCCCCCCCCCATAAAGCACTGAAAATCAGCGTGCTAAATGCGGTTTTTAAGAGTTGTTTTTTCATAGTATAAACGTTGTTGGTATTTATATTGGTGAGCGTTTTACTGGGTTGTATGTCAACAAAACAAACTTAAACTTTATTTTCTTATTTTCAAAATCACAAGAAGAATAAGTGTGGGTATAGGGTACAAGGTATTAAGTACAAAGTATTAAGTACAGGGTACAAAGTACAGGGAAACCAAGGCATTAAGTTAAATAATTTTGATACTTTAAAATCCGTGAAAATCTGCTTAATCCGCCAAATCTGTGTTCAATCTTGTTTTTATGCACTATTTTATAATCACGCTTCTTGTATAAAAAAATAATTAACGCAAGTCTGAAGACTTTAATGATACCTGGGCACAAGGCCAGACTAACGGCATACTTAACCAATTGGAGAGAAGGGTTTGGGATGAGGCTTTTAAACCGCGGTATCAAGTCTTGCGCCAGACAAAAGCAGACTTCATCCATTGGAGCGTAGTTACAAACAAATTAATTTAAAAAAATGAGTTGGTTTGATTATTTTATTCTATATTTAAATATTATAAAAACATATGATAATCTAAACAAAATTAAAATTATGAAAAAACTAATCACAAATGTAAATCTTTACTTACTATTATTGATGTCCATTACATTGATTACTAGCTGCAAAAAGGAAAACCTAGAAACTAAAGCACAAACGGAAACATGCCAAGAAAATAAAAAAGTAGATTTTTTTATTGACAACGAAAAAGTTGGTATCAATGATGCAAGACTTATGAATGATTTCAAAGCAACTCATATTTTTTTGGGGCAAGACAATGAACCAGATTTAAATTGCAACTTTAGTAGCGAAGAAAAATACATTGCTTTTCTGAAAAGTAAAGGGTTTAATTACCTCGAAATTATAAACTTAACAAGTGCTGATTCAAATCTTGAACAAGAAATATCAGTCTCAGGACCTTGCCCAAGTATTGCTAATCAAAGAGTAGCTGCCGTTAATCCTTCTCTAATGACTATTAAGGCATACACCGACTTGAATCGAGATAAATATTTAGCAGCGTTTACTGGAAACACAAAATTATGTGGACAAGTTTGGGAAGATCTAATTCTAGGAATGAGAGTTAGTGCGAGTTCTTCTGCATGCCAAAATGGTGCTATGCCAGCAACAATTAGAATGTATAACGGATGTAATTATTCAGGAACTATTATGAACGTTTCACTGATAAAATGTCAATCAGGAATCAAATACGAATATGCTATTAGTCCAATACACTTCAAAAATTGGTATAATAAAACACCAAAAATGTTTGTTAGTTCTTGGAAATTCATATAGTTCAGCTATATAATAAATGTTAAATAGTAATCAAGAAATGTTTTTTAGAGGGAGAATTTCCCCCTCTAAAAAACATTTAACCCAATGCGCATGCGATAGTCACACGAAGGTTTCTTTACTTTATCAGCTTCTCATAATGCCATGTAAAGCTGTATAAGCCTTATCTTTCAAACCACTTGTAATTCATCGCTTGATAAACTTGTATACAACTATATCTTTTAGTGACCTTCCACTGATAACGCTAATACCAACTATTCCATCATTCTACGATCAACTTTTTTAAAAACCTATTGAAGTGTTCTTTCCTTTTTACATTGTTTAATGCTGTAGCAACGAAGTTTTCTACTTATCCAGAAATCTAACGTTTCTAATAGTATTTGACTTCTTGTATGTTGAATATATTGTACCCAAAATCGCTGCATTAGTCATCTCTGAGTTAATTGCAACTAGATTTTCTCCTCTATTTCTTTTGGTGATTCGTCTTGTTTTCTCTTTCAAGCGATATTGATTTTGGATCGAGATTGTTAATGCTCCGTCTCTTTGGATAGTCTGTCCTAGAAATTTTGTCGTATTTACATCACAAGCTTTGCTATTCTCTTCGTTAACGATTAGTTTTAGTTTGTTTTCGATAAAATTGCTTACCGACTTAAGCACCCTCTCTCCATCCATTGGAAATGAGTGCATAGAAAAAAAACGCGTATTCAAAAAATAAGTATAATTTCATCGGGATCTAAAGCCCTTCACCTTCGGAGAAGGGTTTGGGAGGAGGATTGGAAAACGAAAATGCTCCGTGCCCGAACCTAAATTAATAGCAATTTATGAAGCCTTAAATTACAAACAAAAACATAAATTTGGAGTCCTGAAAATCCCACATCGAAAAGAGCTAATTGTAGGTAATCAGTATTTTAGATGCTAATTACTGCAAGTTGGGTTAATACCTAATACTTTGTACTTAGTTCCTCATACCTAATAACCAAAAAAGCCTATCCATGAATATGGATAGGCTTTTAATAATAAGTTGGCGGCGACCTACTCTCCCACGTTCTATCGCAGTACCATCGGCGCTGTAGGGCTTAACTGCTCTGTTC